>CERJ01021808.1_pt1 | contig 14235 bp, 17 predicted proteins | sample 530781 | NCBI WGS metagenome assembly CERJ01 (sample SAMEA2620967, study PRJEB7988) | marine metagenome | biome: marine biome (ENVO:00000447); feature: deep chlorophyll maximum layer (ENVO:xxxxxxxx); material: "saline water (ENVO:00002010), including plankton (ENVO:xxxxxxxx)" | depth 30 m
AATACATCAGAAACTTCGCAGAGTATCACTTAAATGGAAAATGAACTAACAAAAGCTTTGGGCAAAAAATTTATGAATGCCGCAAAGTTTTCTTTGGAGATTGAATCTCTCGTACTAAAAGAAAAGATTAATTACATTGAGGCAATTGTTCTTTTTTGTGAAGAAAATAGTATAGAAGTAGATTCTATTAATAAACTAATTTCTAAACCTTTAAAGGAGAAACTGAAGCGCGATGCTCAGGATCTTAATTTTATGAAAAAGACCACTAGAGCAAAGTTACCGCTCTAAATAAAGCCAGGCAGAGAGAAATGATGTCAGACTTCTTCGATTCAGAACTAGTACAAGAAGAAATTCAAGAAATTAATGAACTTCAGGAAGAAATTTATACTGAAGTGTTTTCGTTTGATAAATTAGATCGCGAAGATAAAATTGAGCACATTGACAAACTTGACCTTCTCCTTGAGAAGCAGAGAATTCTCTACACAAGAATGTCACTCTCTGACGACCCTCGCGCACAAGAAATGCGTGAGAGTGTTCGCAGATCTGCTATCCTGATGGGATTCCCTAAGGATGTTGACTGTGGTGTTCTTTTTGCTAATATGCAGAAGACCCTCACAAAAGTCAGAGAACAGATTTCTTGACACAGGGCGTGGGTCCGCCCTATAATAGACCCGAACACAAGCCAAATCCAATCACAGGCCAAATCTAATGTCATTTGCATCACTCAAGAAACAGTCCTCCCTAGGATCCCTCACCGCTAAACTGGTCAGGGAAGTTGAGAAAACCAATAAGGGGGGTGGATCTTCTGATGATCGTCTCTGGAAACCAGAGGTCGATAAAGCTGGTAATGGATATGCAGTTGTCCGTTTCCTTCCTGCTCCCGATGGTGAAGACCTTCCGTGGGCAAAAATGTACTCCCATGCCTTCAAAGGCCCTGGTGGGTGGTATATCGAAAATTCTCTTACTACCAATGGTGGTAAGGATCCTGTATCCGAACTCAATACGAGTCTTTGGAACAGTGGTGTAGAATCTGATAAGGCAATTGCTCGCGATCAGAAGCGTAAACTGTCTTACTATTCCAACATCTATGTTGTACAGGACAAAGCAAATCCTGACAACGAAGGTAAAGTATTCCTTTATAAGTTTGGTAAGAAGATCTTCGACAAAGTTATGGCTGCTATGCAACCTGAGTTTGAAGATGAAGAACCAATCAACCCATTTGATTTCTGGGCAGGTGCAGACTTTAAGATCAAGATCAAGAAAGTCGCTGGTTACTGGAACTATGACAGTTCTGAGTTTGCTCGTCAAGCACCGCTTCTGGATGATGATGACGCAATGGAAGCAATCTGGAAGAAAGAATATTCTCTCTCCGAGATTGTTGATCCTTCACAATTTAAGTCCTATGAGGATCTGAAGAAGCGTCTCAACTATGTCCTTGGAACTGCAACTCCTAAGGCACCTGTTGTTGATGAATCTTTTGAAGATGAGTCTGAAGGTCGTGGGTCTTTTAACGATCCTGACATTACTCTCTCTGCCAGTTCTTCTGCTCCGCAGATGAGTCCTCAAGAGAGTGAAGATGATGCTCTAGCATACTTCCAGCGTCTCGCTGAAGAATGATATAAATATTGGGGAGGGAAACCTCCCTTTTGTAGTTTTTACATTTTCAACGATGGCTTTCACTGGCACTAGATATGTTGTCACCTTTGATGATGGTGATAATACAAATACTAAAAGGGTAGAGATTTTCGCTGAATCTGCTTCTATGGCAGAAGCAAGAATTAAGCACAGATTCTCATCCGCTCAAAATATTGTAGTTGCTGCTGCTTGATAAATGTCACGCAATAAAGTAATTGTTTATAATGGAGATGATGGCTATTGCAATGTCGTCATTCCATCAGATCAGTGTGTACTATCCGATGCCGATATTATCGCAAAGGATGTACCCGCTGCAGAATACTCTTTGATTTCTCACACTGAGTTGCCCACAACAGTATTCAGAAACGCATGGAAGTACAACCACTCAAGTTCAGCTGTGGATGTGGAGATTGCAAGTGCAAAAGTGATAACGACACAGATCCTGGAAAGTCGTTATCTAGCAAACGAGAAGGAAAACGAGGAGATAACGAGAGTAGCCAACATGAGAGGCCAGTCTCCTGATCTCATCGATAATCCCGCAGTTCCATATTCCGATATCAACGCTAAGAAAAGCGTTAACGGTTTATTGAGTCTTATCTAGTTCTTATTCTCAAAAGCAATTTTTTGCCTGAGTTTAGTGCTAAACTGAGAAGACTCCTGATATTGCAAGAGATCTCTTGCCTCATTAACGAACGATGTAAGGTACTGTTTCCTCAGTACATTAATCGTTCTTTTTTTATTGTTTTTTCTTACCTCAACTAACCAGTTAGAAACTGCCACAGTTGGGTTTACAAGTTGCCCAGGATTTTCTGGATCGTTGATTCTAAAACTTTGATCAACAACCTGACCACCAGGCATCAGAAGTCTACCATTAGAGTCTCTTATTTCCTTTGTTTCGTATTGACGAGTGGCATTTAAATTCTCTTGATATTTGTCATACATTACATCATATAGTAATCTACTAGACAGAGGCCATTCGTCTCTAACATTGATAATGTTAGCAGTCAGAAGAACAACCCAATCAAAATTTGGATCTCCATACAATACTTGAGAAACATTATCAGGTCTTTGACCATCCTCAATATTGTACTTTCTAAAATTAGTTGCGTTAAAAAATACAGAGTCTCTGATCTTCATACGAAGAAAGAGATTCTTTACTTCTACATATTGTTTCTTTCTACCACCAACTCTATTTGGATTGATGTATTGAAAATTTGGTAAAAGACTGAAATATGAGTTTGACATTAGAAACCTGCCTCGTCAGCATCTACTTGGTCATAATCATCAGCGTAAACTGGTTCAAGTTCAGTAAACGATAAGTTTAGTCTGTAATGAACTGGAGTGCCATCATCATATGTTGCGTGAATTCCAGACCCAGTGTAATCTACACCAACACTTGTCAGGGCACAGATCTTAAATTTATTTAGAAATTTCTGGTCATCGATACCTTTTTTGTAAGATAACCTGAATACATCTGGTGCTTGTAGAAAACCATTTGCGCCTAATTCTCTCTTCGCTGCAGATGCTATCTTTAAAGTTTTTATGATCTGCAGTACTGCTTGAGATTCGTTCTTATTTCTAGGAGTCAAGTCCCAGTTAAATCCAAATGGTCTAAGACTAACACTGTTAAACAACAGTTCAACATTTTGGTTGACAATTTGACCAGAGGTTCTACCTAAAACATCATTTAAAGAAATTGATGATCCTGCTACTGCATTAACTATAGCGACTGAAGCTTTAGATCTTACAAAATTTCGATATACATCAAATCCACCCTTAGTAGTGGGGATTTGACTTCTTATAAATGTCTCTAAATCTTGGTCTCCCTGACCTGTTAATTTATTCATTCCTATGCCTGCTGCTGCAAGTCCAGTACCAGCAAGTGCAGATAGTTTAGATTCTCCCCAACCAGTTCTATTTACAGTTGAAACTGTATTTGGAACTGGTAAAACTATACTGCTCTTTGCACTCTTTTTAAAACCAAAGACACTACTACTTGCTGTTGCAGCACCTGCACCTCCTCCACCAGCTAAAGTTGGCAATCCGCCAGGTTTGTACTCAAGAACCTCTAAGAACATATAATCCGTCGTGGAATCGATCACATCCAACGGATATCTCAATAATTTTGAAGAATTCTTATACATTCTTTTTATTTCCTATTTATGAGGACATTGAGAATTTTGCGTATGATAAAGATCTGGCATCTTCTAGTTCATTTGCCTCAATAACATATAGTTGACTTTGAACCTCTTCCCAAGTGTAGTTTCTTGTCAAATTCCAGTGAAAATTAAATCCAATAAAACCCCACTTCTCTACACCGATACATGCAATTAGTGGGAACTCGTCATATCTTATATTAGGTGTTTTTGCTTTGTATATAAAAGTGTAAAACTTCCCACCCTCAGGAATAATTTCTAAGTTATCCAATACCTCCATCATACTCATAAAAATATTATCTGGTCCTTCAAGGCCAGTAAAATTATCTACAATTGGTTGTAACCTGCTCATACACCTAGATTGTCTTCTGTTAAGATCTTAAATTGAAATAATCTATCCTCACAGTAATCCTTAGCAGCTTTCCATTTTGCTTGATTCTTAGCATACTCAGCAACTTCACGAATATATGTTTTAGTTCGTTGCTTTTGTACCTTAGGTTCGATGCACTGCTTCTTTGGTTTTACTTCTATAATATATCGCTGGACACTTCCGTTGTTTTCGCGAACTTTAATATAAAAATCGGGAAAGTATCTATGGATTTTACCATCTAAAGGTGATCTATATGGGATAACAATCTCTTCACTACCCCATTCAAGGATGTTTTCATTCCTATCACAGTAAACCATGAACTTTCGTTCCCATAAACTGCGATAAATAATGTTACGATGGTTTCCTCGATATTTTTCAATATTGCTAGGTTGAAATTTACCTTTGTATGCCATTATAAACATTTAACCTTAGGTATTTAGCGTGCCACGACGAGATTACCCCAGGAAAAGAACCACAGAAGAGATTAGATCGTTGTTCACTAATGTGGCAACAACTAATCATTTTGAGTTTCAACTCTTGGCATTTCCCTCTGGGTTGTTGAGTTTTATTCAACAAAAAGAACCATTACTGTCAAGATATTTTCTGAGTAGAGAACTGAGTCTGTTATGTAAAGGAGCAGAACTTCCTGGTGCTGCCTTTGCTACGGCTCAGATCAAGGGCAATTATATGGGTATCACCCAAAAATATGCTCACACCAGAGTCTTTACTGACAGTTCATTCACATTTATTGTGGATAAACAATATAAAGTATTAAAATTCTTCCAACTGTGGCAAGAATTTATTGCAAGTGGTGGAGAGGTATCCAGAGATAAGAAAGCATACTATAATAGAATGATCTTTCCCGACAACTACAAATGTAGTCAAATGGGAATAACAAAATTTGACAAAGATCACTTTCAAAAGGTAGACTATACCTTTATCAATGCATTCCCGACTAACATTGTTCCATCTGCTGTAGATTATGCCAACAACAGAATTCTAGAGGTAACAATCACATTCTCTTATGACCGTTATGTCCTTGGCAGTATTAGTAGTTTAGATGCTAAATCTGATCAAAGAACATTACCTAATTATGTTCCTGATATTGACCTTAGTTTCGATTACAAATTTAATCCTGGAGATTTTGAATACTCATCAAAACCTAGAGGAGATGGTGCTACTTCTGGAAAAGTTGACTCTGACTTGCCTCCTTCCTCTGGTGGTGCTATTCGACTTGATGTAATTCCTTATCAAGGATCATAATAAATAAAAACACTCATCAATCATTATGGCTTTACCAAAAATTGCAACTCCTACATTTGAGTTGATTATTCCGTCCACTAAGAAAAAAATTAAGTATCGTCCATTTCTAGTTAAAGAAGAGAAAGTTCTTGTTCTGGCAATGGAAAGTGAAGACATCGAGCAGATTGCAAGGGCAATCAAAGATGTTCTCTCAGCATGCATTATCACTCGTGGTGTGAAAGTAAATGAACTTTCCACATTTGATATTGAATATCTCTTCTTAAATGTTCGTGGCAAATCTGTAGGTGAATCTATTGATGTCATTGTCACCTGTCAAGATGATGGGGAAACTAAGGTTCCTTTGACTATCTTTATTGATGAAATTAAGGTAGTTGATTATCCTGAGCACAAATCTGATATCAAACTAGATGATACTTTAACTCTCAGGATGAAGTATCCATCTTTGGGTGAATTCATCACTCAAAACTTTGGAGATGGACTTGACCTACAATCTTCTTTTGATGTTATTGCATCATGCATTGACATGATTTATTCAGATGAAGAGACATGGGAATCAAAGGATACTCCTAAAAAGGAATGGGTTGAATTTGTTGAACAACTAAATTCGTCTCAGTTCAAAGAGATTGAACATTTCTTCAATACAATGCCCAAACTTTCTCACACTGTCAAGTATGAAAACCCAAATACTGGTGTAGAAAATGAGGTTGTACTTGAGGGATTAGCATCTTTTTTCAGTTAGCGATGCTGCATGAGGATATTGTCGCTTACTACAAAGTAAATTTCGCCCTCATGCAACATCATAAATACTCTCTGAGTGATATTGAAAACATGATCCCTTGGGAAAGGGACATTTATCTTAGTTTATTGGAGCAATTCATCGAAGAACAGAATTTAAAAGCACAGCAATCTAATGGTTATTGATCCCACAAAACTACTTCCACCAGGAAAAGAAGGAACTCCCGAGGGTAGAGTGGACAACCCTGGAGTTCCTGAGGGTAATTTAACTGTAAAGCAATTTAATTCTTTAAATAAAAATATTTTTGCAATCCAAAGAAATTTGGGTGCAATTGCAGATCTAATTGGGCAAAGAAGTGCTCAAGATGCACAGGAAGATAAGCAGGAAATTCAGCAGAAAAGAAAATCTGCTGATGAATTAAAGAAGGGAACCAAAGAAAACTTTCTTGAATCTTCTATTAAGCAGGGATTACTCAAACCTCTTAAGTCTCTCAAGAAAAAAGTAGATGGTCCTTTTGGTAGGTTGATGAAAGCCCTTGAGGCTATGTTCTTAGGATGGTTGGGAATAAAGGGAATAGATGCTTTGGAAGCATGGTCAGAAGGTGATAATGAAGCATTTGAAAAAATAAAGAATGACATCATTAAAGGATTAGCAATCGCTGGTGGTATTGCACTTGCTCTGAATGGTGGTATTGGTGCTATTACTGGAGCAATCAGTGGTGTTCTTACATCAATGTTGCTTAACCTTCCAAAGTTACTTGGACTATTGGCAAATCCCTATGTAATGCTAGGTGCTTTAGCGATAGGGGCTGGAATCCAACTTTATGATATCCTTAGAAATGATAGACTTAGTGGCGGTCGATCTAGTTATGAGTCCTATACGCAGGGTGTCATGGACATCATGGCTAGCGAGGGCAAAGAAGCAGCAATGAGATATCTTGCGAATCAAAAAGCACAGTTGTTGTTAAAGGAACCTAGATTAGCAAAACCAAATCTGTTTGATAGAGCTCTCACCCCTGGTGGTGCTCTTCTTAATGAAATTGAGGCGAATGAGAGGTCAGTTGAATCAGGAGAATTTGATTATCTGTTAAAAGAGAGTTTAACTGAGGATGATCTGAAGATATTTAATGATATTACTGCTGCTATTAAAAAAGTAAAATTATATGATGACAAATATGATCAACTAGAGAAAGAGGTAGAAGCAGCACTTACAGCTAGTGGTGGTTATGATGAACTATCTGCTGCTGATAAACGGAAGTTTGATAGTCTTGCAGTTTTAAAGCAGCAGATTGTTAAATCTATGAATTTTGTTAGATCGTTGAGAGATAAACTGTCAAACGATGCTCAGAAATTCTTCAATGCTAGAGTAGATTTATCTAACCCAGCTATGTTCAATGCTTCGACTCTTGATATTCCATTGTTTGAGGATCAAACTGGAATTAGAATTCGTGCTGGAGATGCTGATCCTGGTAGATTAAAAGATTTGGATGGATTGGTTGAAAGACTAGAAAAAGATCTGGGTAAAACATCTAGCAGTCCAACTAATGCAACTTCTAATACCTCTGTAGAGCAAATACCAGAATCAAATACACCAACAAACATAAAACCAGCACAGATAATTGATATTGATGACAACAAACTAGGAATTAAACTTGAACCAGTCTCTAGGAATTTTCGTAATATAGAAGAAAGTACATCTAATCCATTGGTAACTGTTATTCCAATTGATGACCGAGGTATTCCTACTGAGGAACCAGTTGCGTCCACTCCATCGGCAACTTCATTTCCTATCATAGAAACATCTAATCCTTTTAATGATCATCTTGCTTTTGCATTCTCTATGTATAGCTAATGAAATTAATCCCCACCAATGAAGCATTAAATATCGTTGATGTTGGTCTGCTTTCTGTTAGGCAGACCACACAGGGTATTAGGAAATCACTTGGTCAAGATATCAGAAAGAATAAAATTAGAGACAATACAAAATTAGGACTCGATAGATTAGAAGCAGATACTGCTAGAACGAAAGGCAAGGAAAAAATTATAGAAGCAAAACAACCAAATAATTTTATTAAAGGTGGAATTGATGCTGCCGTAAAAGGATCTAAGAGTTTATTCTCTGGGTTGTTGAAAGCCGCTGGTTGGGTCATCCTTGACTGGTTAATTAATAATCTACCCACAGTTGTGGTAATTATTGAGGATGTAACTAATTTTGTTGTTAACTTGAAAAATAATTTTGTCAAAATTATCAATAGTGTGACTGCAGTCATGGATGGGATATACAACACTGCAGCAGCATTGAGTAGAGATTTAATATCTGGTAAGATTTTTACTAGTGAAAGAGAGGTAACCAAAGAATTTGAAAAACTCACAGACTCATTCAATCAATTGAATGTGGACATAGACACCACATTTAAACAATCAATTGAAGACCTAGAGGATTTAAAAGAACAAAGTGAACAAGAAATTCGTGATGCCAGACAAAAGTTAGGATTAGAACCTCTTGATCCACAACCAACAACACCACTAGCACCAACAAGATCAAGTGAACAAACAGAACAACTAGAAGAAGCAAAGAGTCAATTAGATTCTGGAGAAATAACTCAAAATCAATATGACAACAGGGTAAATGAAATTTTGGAAACTCCCCCACCAGTAACAACTCAACCTCCAATAGAAGCACCTGCTCAATCTCAACGACCTGCACCTTCTCCTGGAGTAGAACCACAAACATCTGGATTAATATTCCAAGATACTGGCAAAAAACCTCCTGGATTTGCCATAGGAGATGGTATTGGTGCTGGAAGAAATCATATGGGATTAGATATCCCTGCGGAGTCTGGTTCTGCGCTTACGGTTCCCTCAGATTCTACTATCACTGATAAGAATTTTGAAAAAAATTATGGTAACTATGTTGTGTTCATGGATGCAAATGGACTAGAGCATTTTTATGGACACATGTTGGAACCGACTCCATATAATAGAGGTGATAAGGTTAAGCCAGGAGATGTTATTGGTAGAGTAGGATCAACTGGAAGATCTAGTGGACCACACTTGCATTGGGAACTTGGTAAAGCAGAAGGTATTACTGGATATCCTAGAAGGAATGCAATTAATCCCATGGAATATGGATTCCCTGGCAGTGCTCCCTTTACTGGAGAAGTTGTTGGTCCACCTAGGAGACTTGTTTCGGAATTGAAAGGTATGGAGAAACCACCATCAATGTTACCTTCTTATCAAACAACACAAGGAGATTCGTTAATAGTTCCATTCTCACTTGCATCTCTAAATATTGATAGTGAAAAGTCTTCCAAGGAAAACACCTCTGCTGAAGAATCAAACGAATTTACTGCTGCATATGCAGGTTATAACCCAGATTATATAAAAATTTTAAAGAATCTCAATAGGAAATTCACATAATGTCTGCAGTAACTGGAGCATCTGTATATCAAGAATTTACGATCACATCAAGTGATAATAAAAAAGTAGTGTCTATTATTGGTGGCGTTATTGATTTTCAGTACTATGAAGATCTATACTCTCCAGTGACAACTGCCATTATTCAAATTTCAAATACTGGTAATACTGTTGATGGGCAAGGATTATATTATGGACTTCCTATCAAGGGTGGCGAAAGAGTAAATTTTAAGATCAAAACTCCAGTTGATAGTTTAATAGGCAAAGGAGGTCTTTTTGAATATGTAATGTATGTTGATAAAGTAACCAATCATATTAATGATAGACAAGGTGAATTCTTTATGTTGCACCTGGTGTCACGAGAAAGTATCACAAATGATCAGTGTAGAGTTACCAGAAAGTATGTTGATAGGACTATAGATCAGTGTTTGGCAGAAATCATTGGACTAGTAGAACCTCTGCAACCAGTTAACTTTGAGAAAACAGAGAATATATATCCTTTCTTTGGTAATATGAGAAAGCCTTTCACATGGGCAATGCAATTAGCATCAAAAGCAATTCCTGTTGATTCTAAAAGTAAATCCGCAGGATTCTTCTTTTGGCAAACAAAAAGAGGATTTAATTTTAGATCTATCGATGGTTTGATTAAATTTGCCATAGAAAATAAAGCAACTGTACAGAAATATTATTATAGACAGGATATGAGAAATCAGTATGAAGGTACTAATGCCACTGGAATACTTGACTTCAAAGAAAACAAAGCTGTAGATCTTAGTAATTCACTTAATAGGGGAGAATTTTCTTCATATCGTGTTTACTTCAATCCATTAGATTTTACCTTTACTCCACCAAACGAAGCTAGAATCTTATCTGACCCTAAGACTTATTTGGGAGAGAAGGAAGATCTTCCATTAATTGTAGATCCAGAAAACATTCCAGCAACAATGTGGGCTCCCAGAGTTCTCAGTGGGGTGTATAATGTAGGGACACTGGTTGCTGGAGTATCTACAGCAATTAGTTACAACCCACTTGATGAAGTTGCTCAGGGAGCATCTAGGTATAGTTCATTTTTTAATATTGACTATACCGTCACGGTTCCAGTGAACACTAATTTATGTGCAGGAGACCCAGTTTTCTTAGAATTACCTAAGACGACTGTGGGTACTCAGGATATAGACCGCAAACAGAGTGGTCTATATATTATTAAGGAAATCACTCATAAGTTCCTTCCAAATAAATCATACACTTGTATGAGAGTGGTTAGAGATCATCATGGTATTAACACACAAAAGTAATATGGAAAGCATCGAACAGCACATCCAAAAGGATAGAGAAATCCTTGAGAATCCAACAACTAATCCACAGATGCGTCGTCATATTGAGAGTGAATTGCACGACCTAGAAGAGTATGCTGAGCACCACAAAAAAGATATTGAGGCTGGTGATCATCATGACCCAACACCATTAGAAATGTATTGTGATAATAATCCTGATGCAGATGAATGTAGGATCTACGAAGACTAATGGCAGCGACAGAATTCGACTATAATGCTAATTATTTTAGCAGACAGGGTTTTAGACCTTTTGTAGCTCAAATTGCTCCTCTTGATGCCCAAGAGGAACAATTGGTCGATGGAAAAGGTTGGAGTCAGAGATATAAGATCCGATCCATGGAATGCATGGGTCCTGATGAGACTGTTCCTAACTCGGAATTACCTTGGGGACAGGCTATTCTTCCAACAACTGCTGGATCTGGTAGTGCAAACTATGCACAATCTACTATGCTGCAGCAGGGAGATTGTGTTTTTGGTTTCTACCTTGATGGTGATGCCATGCAGATGCCATTTATCCTTGGTCACTTTCCTAGAACGGATTCTGTAGCAACAGGAGATTATAAGTCACCTTTTGCTCCTTTTGGCGGATATACTGCAAATACTCCAGAGAGCGGCAGAGTACCTAAAAGTGAGTCTAATGAAGATAGTGAGAATTCACAACCTACCCCAGGAACAGGTGGTGATACAAAGAAACCAGATAATGCTGGCACTGGAACTAGAGTACTAACTGCTGATACTTGTAAGTTGAATCCCATCAGTGAGATGGCGAATGTTGTAGAAAATCTTGCTAGTAAAATAGAAAGACTTGCACTTACTGGTACTAATCTCGCCAATGAAGTTAAATTAGCAGCAGACATTATCGAAGTACAAGCCAACAGATTTGTTGGTACGATGATTGAGAAGTTATTTGATAAGTTAGAAGGGTTAGGTCAAAAAGGATTACTATTATTATATAAAAAAGTCTTCGCTAAAGTATTAGCAGCCACAGGATCTAAAACTATTGCACACGCTGCTGGTGTTGCTGCTCAGACTGCAATGCTTGCTCCTACTTCATTCTTACAGGAAGCGATTGGTTGTGTTGCAAACAAAGCAGTAGAAGGATTATCTGGCACTATTGAAGATCTTTTGATGGATCTTATTGATAGTGGTAGAAACTATGCTGGATGCATGGGAGCACAGTTTACAGGCGCTTTTGTTGGTGCAATAATCGATGAAATTACAGACTTGATGAAGGGACCTCTTGATGGAGTTGCAAAAATCATTGCACCTGGATTCAAAGTAGCAGACTTCCTGTCTAGTGTAAGTAGTAATATCGCTAGTATCGCATCATTCCTTGATTGTAATCAGTCTAATAAGGGTAAGTGTCCACAAGATAAGGAATATATTGTTGGTGGTACTAGTAAAGAGAAGGGTGAAGATCCCTTTGATTATGTGATGGATGCACTTAAAATCTCCAAAGGTGCTGCAAATCTCACTAATGATTTTGAAAGAAAGTGGGGTAAGTGGGATATCTTTGGTGATGGAGAATTGTTAGGAGAATCTGCTGACAATGTTATTGGTGGTGGTTGTTATGGTGGTCCTCCAGAAAACTGTACTGGACCATACATCGAAATCTTTGGTGGTGGCGGATCTGGTGCAGTTGCCGAAGTTATCATGGGATATTTTGTAGAAAATGCTGGACTTGGTGGAGTTCGTGCAGGTATTGAAAGGACGGGTAGTATAATTGGTGCTAAAATGAAGAGCACTGGATCTGGTTACAGATATCCACCCATAGTAAACTTTAGAGACAAATGTAATTTTGGATATGGTGCTGTAGGAGAAGCAATTCTTGGTGGACAAAATGGAGATGAAGTTATCGCAATTGTCATGGTTACTAGTGGTGAGTCTTATCCAGAGTTGCCACCAGTAGCATCTCCAATCACAGATGGTATTACTGATGTTATTATCACTAATCCTGGTTCTGGATATGACCCCATAGTAGATGTTATTACCATCCCTGGAGTATCTGATGGCGGAACTGTATTTGTTCCTATACCAGAGGGTCCAGAAATTACTTTCCCAGATCCAGATGAACCTGGAGTTGGGATTGGAACACCATCACCGATCTTTGAGATTATTACTGATGATAATGGTGGTATAATTGATGTTAAGGTTCTAAATATTTTGAGATTTAACGAAGAGTTACCAACACTCAGAGTTAAAAGTGCAACTGGGTCAGGAGCAATTCTTAGACCTGTGTTCGGTTCTCTTCCAGAGGGTCGTGGCCAAGTTGGTATTATTTCTGCAATCGACTGTGTGTAATGGCAAGTAAACCAAAAAATTATAAAAGAAGAGTTATTGACTCTAGAGGTGCTCATTTCAGAATTGATTCTGGAAACCCTATTGAAGGAGCTGTAGGCCCTGAGGTATGCAAGGTATTTGCTGTTAATGATAATGATGACACTTTCCTAATTTCACACAGTCAGGGAGGACTTTCTAGGATTGCGGCAGAAAAAACTTTAGAAGTTCGTTCTGGTGATAAAAACAATCCTGGCATCATTGACATTAGAATTAGTGCTGCTAATGGTGATATCACAATCACTGCAGCGCATGGATCCGTGAGGGTTAATGCTAAGAATATTATGATGCAAGCGAATCAAGATATTGATTTGTATGCAGGAAGAAATGTTAACATTACTGCTGGTTCTGGAAGAATCTCATTAAAAGCAAACACTATTACTGAGGAAGGTAAGAGAGGAAATGGTATTGTTAAGACCTTTGGTATGTCAATGTTTGCAGGTTCGTTTGTTCCTGGTGATTTAGTTGAGTCTGCTCTAGGACCATTTGCATCTCCAACTATCCTTGGTGTTGGTAAAGCAGCATTTAGTGCTGCTACTGGTGGTATTAGTGGGGGTTTGGGTGGTTTTGTTGCTAACAGTGTTATATCACAAACTGGCATCGGTGGTATTGCTGGTGGTGCCGTTAAATCTGCTCTCGGAGGATTCTTCTAATGACAAATAATTCCATAACTTCAACATTAAGATATGGACCTACAGGTAATTACTATGGGTTACCAACATCATTTGCTGCCGTCACACATTGTGAGGCAGGAGTAGTAAGCACTGGGCCTATCTTAGAAACTGGTGAAGTTTTAGTTCTTGGTAATGTTGTAATTTCTCCCGATCCTTTAGCAAAGGGTAAACCATCAGGTACACTGACTGTTGCAACTGCAACTACACTCAATACACTAGTTACCATTAATGGTATTACAAATATTACTGGTACAGTCAATGTCACTGGCACTGTCACAGCAACAGCGTTTAGTGGAACGATTAATGTTCAACCA
>CERJ01077297.1_pt1 | contig 14234 bp, 9 predicted proteins | sample 530781 | NCBI WGS metagenome assembly CERJ01 (sample SAMEA2620967, study PRJEB7988) | marine metagenome | biome: marine biome (ENVO:00000447); feature: deep chlorophyll maximum layer (ENVO:xxxxxxxx); material: "saline water (ENVO:00002010), including plankton (ENVO:xxxxxxxx)" | depth 30 m
CCCCCTTTTACTTTAATTCCTTTGTATTCTACTTCATTACTCATATTGCATATCAATCATTTTATTAAATGTTAAACTATCACGAACTCCAAAATAATTACCCAATGGATCTGGAATCAAAACATCAGAATAAATATCTTTAGGTTCATACCATGTTGGAGCTTGTACTATTGGTTGTTGAGCATAACTACTCATATTAGGTCCTAAAGCATTAACCAAAGCTAATGTTGTTATTTGAGCTATAGCGTCATATTGATTATCAAAGTTTGCCATTATTTTTTTAGCCTTGTCTTGTTTTTGCTCTTGTTTCTTTTCTTCTTTAGTTTGTTTTTCTTCTGGTTTTGCTTTTTCTTCTGGTTCTTTTTCAGCTACTTGTTTTTCTTCTGTTTCTTTTTTAGGCTCTTCTTTTGTTTCTTTTTTAGGTTCTTCTTTTGTTTCTTTTTCAGCAACTTCTTTTTTAGGTTCTTCTTTTGTTTCTTCCTTTACCTCTTCTTTTGCTTCTTGAACAGGTTCTTTTTGTTCTTCACTAGCCGTTTCAGTTTCTTCTGGTTGAGATTCTTCTTGTGCTTCTTCTTTTACTTCTTCAGTTTCTGTGTTTTCTGAAACTTGGTTTGTTGTTTCTGGTTCTGAGTTTTCTTCATTGCTTGCTGTTTCAGTAGTCTCAGTTTCATTTTCATTTGAAGCTGTATCAGTATTAACCTCGTTTGTAGATTCACTTTCCACTTGGGTTGTTTCTGTCTCGACTTCTTGAATATTTTCTGTAGTAGTGTTTTCATTTGATCCTTCACTTTCCGAAGGAGCATTGATTACAGGAGGTGGTTCAATATCATTGTTTGTGTCTACATTACTTATTGTTATTTCTGTTGGTTCTCCTGGTGAAGTATTTGTATCAGAAGGAGAAGGTGTTGTTATGTCTGTATTTGCTATATCGTCTACCATTACCTGAATATTTGAAATTTCTTCTGTATCAATGTCCATTGTTATATTGTTAAACATTGTGTCTACACTTGCTCCTGCACTATTATCTGTTGTTTGAGTTACAGAAGGTGTAGATGTAGTTGTATCTGTAAAAACTGTTATGGTTGTTGAAGGCGAATTACCCCCTGCACCAAAATTATCATCTATACCTGTGTCACCACCTGTATCTTCTATTGGTGGTGGTGTATCATCTATACCTAAATCAATCACTACAACATCTTGTGGTGGTAAACTGTTGTTAGAGTTATCTCCTCCACCGTTGTATGTATAATCTGGTATTGCTATGCTCGTATTATTTTGTATTTCTTGTTCAATTAAATTATAAACTATTGTTTCTGCTACGGTAGTTTCTATTTGATTATAATAAATATCAAACCAAACAGAATCAAACATATACTCACCATATCCTCCTACGTTTATGTAAAGTGAGTCTAAACCATTTGCATAATCTAAATTATCATATATATAACCATTAGGACCAAGATAATTACCACTTGATGTACCAGAATTGCTTAAAGCAAAAGTTGTTTTATCTACGTTATAAACATCAGTCCATTGTAAAGCACCACCGTCATAACCTTTTAATTCAACAAAAGCATTCTTGTTTGCATCATTATACATACTTGGTTCCATGCCGAAACGCATTTCCCATCTTACTTGGCCTCCATCATCAATAGAAAATTGGTTCAGGTTTACAGTTTGATTCCAAGTAGTTAAAGAATCTAATCGTGCTGAAGCACAAGTGTTGCTACCTGCGTATTCTCCTAGCTTTCCATTGCAAGAAGTATGCGAATTGATAGAACCCTGCCCACCCCAATCTTGATCCATATCACCCTCGTACCTTGTCGCTACGATACCTGTTGATTCGCTACTTAATATTGCTCCACTATTTTTATTTTCTATAACAGTTGTTGTTGTAGTGGTAGTAACTTTTTCTAAATCACCTTGAATTTCCGAAGTGGTTTCTGTTGTAACAGTCGTACCTTCTTCTTGCATTTGAGCATTAGAGGAGTAAGAGAAAAAGAAAAATACTAAAAATACTAAAAGCACCTTCATCTGTTATAATCTCCTCTGTTTCTATTTCATTATCTTTTAACCATTTATCATAATCAGGTCTTTTTTCAGGGTTTTCTGCCCATGCTTTTGCAGCCTCAAGACCTATTTTTCCCATGTATGGACAAGGAGTTCCTGCCATTTCCATAGCTGAAAACACTCTTTCATCTTGGCATAGCAATGCTACAGCACCAACTTTCATACCCATTCTATTTAAAGCTCTTGATAATTTTAATCTTTCACAATTTAAATCTCTAGATGTTGTTCCACCTGCAATACCTAATATCTGACTTTGTATTGCCATAGAACTTGCTACAGAACAAACATCTTGATTATTAATAACTACAGAAGGAGCAGACGCAGTAGAAGGTGTACGGTCTACTGTTGTAGTACCAGAAACGGTGGAACTCGTACTACTAACGGTGTTTGTTTGAGCATGGCTATTGTTACAAAAAGCTAAAAGAACCCATAAAATAAAACCAGCTATCAACTCAGATTTATATTTTTTTAAAAAGTTTTTCATGTTTTTCTCTTTAAGCTAATGAACCAATACCACCTTGCATCCTCCTGTTTTCTATTGCTCTAGAAGTAGGATCATTAGGGAACAGGTCAGAGACCATTGTAGCATTTTGGTTACTATTAGGCATAGGAACATTAGGCCTCGTCTGAGCGTACTGTTCTGACGGTAAGAAAGGGTTTTTATATTCACTTGTAGGAACAGGATCAGGTTCTTGCTCAGGAAATCCAGGAATTTCTATTATAGTAGGCTCTGGATCAGGATCTTCTATGTTTGAATCACCTAATATATTCAATAACCTTCTACCTTCTATAAGTTGACCATAATTTGCAGGTTGTTCTGTAGAAGGAAAAGGACGCATAGCTTTAAAAAGAGATGGAAAACCATTGTCAATCACTACTTTATTTACATTGTCAATTACTGCTTTACTTACTGAGTTAGCATCATATTCTTGTAACAACATGTTAGCGACTTTAGGATTAATAATAGCTTCTTGAAATAACATAGCGTTTTTTATGTTTGTTTGTTCGTTAATTCCTCTAGAAAGTAAATACACAAAGAGGTGTCTTGGAGATATACGTCCACTTGCTGCTGCTACTGATTGTGTGGTTAAAGAAGGAACAGATGTACCTAAGTTTTTATAAATGTTTTGTATAATAGAATTCATTTCTAAACCAGGAGGATTAGATAGAACCTTGCCAAGTTCTACTCGAGAATAAATTCTACCTAATTTTATTAGGTTATCTACATGTTTTTCCCCTAAAATTTTATCTAAATTTAATCCTTTATAGTAATCTCCTACACGAGCATTTCCTTTGTTACCTATTAAAAAAGCAGTAAAACTTTCCGCACCATCTGCTGCCATTTTAGGATACATATTTAATAATTGTTCCATAACAACAGAATTAAAAGCTCTTGTGTAGTCATCGTTTTTTAATAATTTTACTTCTTTTGATAATTGTTCTAACAAGACAGGGTTTGTTGCTGTATCGCTCAATAAAGCTTTTACTACTTGAGAAGGATCTCGCATTTCTCCTAAACCTTTTTCACTAGCTTTTTTATAAAGTAGAGAAACTAATTCTTGGTTTGCAAAATGATTCATAGCTGCTTTATTATTTGCTGCTTCTTCTGCTAAACCTATAATCACTTTAGGAGCAGTTAATTCTACACCAGCTATAGTAGTTGTGCCGTTTCCAAAAAAAGTATCCGTTAAACCTAATTCATTTATGACATCTGCATTTTTATTTAACCAAGCATTAATTCTTTTAGGATCAGGAATTCCGTTTTTATAGATACTATTCCCTGTTCTTCCTATTGCTTTCATATCTAAAAACAAAGCAGAAGTGATGTCAGCCATTGCTAACTCATCATCTTTAAAAAGATTCATGTATTGTTTTGCTGTTGAAGTATTTTTTAAAAAAGAACTTGCGATTTCTTCAGAAGGAGAAACATACGTTGTTCCTCCTTTGTCCATATTCACTACTTTTTTAACGGTAGATTGGTTATAAGGAGTCATTATGATTTCATATTGATCTACAAATTTTTTCCAATTTTCGTTCATTACTCCTTTAGTACCAAACGTAATAGTTTTATCTAATTCTTGGTTTAAAATTGTTAATTCTCTTTTATCTGTTTGTCTTCCTTTTGCTACTGCTGCTCCTAAAGCATCAGAGACTTCCATTTTAAATTTTTTCCAATCAAGAAAAGTTAAATTTTTTCCTTTAAAATCTAAAAATCTTTGCACAATAGGATTTATACCACTTAAAGCACCCTCATCTATATCTATTTTCCCTCCTTGTTTCGTTGTTCCTAATGCACTTCTAATATTTTCCTGTGCTATTTGTATAGAAGTTGCATCTCCTGAAACTGTAGATGAATTTATTTTATATTTTGTAGCTATGTTATCTACTTTGTCAAGAGCTAGATTTTTAGCTTCTAATATTTTTTCTCTTATAGAAGTTCCTGTTGCAACATTTGATGGGAGTAAATCGATATTTCTTTCTGAGGCAAGTAAATCATCTACGGTACTTATGAGTTTACCTTCTCTTACTATAAATTGAGTTTTGTATGAATTGTTGAGAGCATCAAAAACGGCAATAGAATTTGCATCAACAACTTCATCACCAATGCCTAAATTTTTCAATTTATAGTTATTAACACTATTTGCTATATCGGCTATTCTTTCATTGTATCTAGTTGTATAAGAATCAGGAGCTGCTTTTAAAATATTTTGTTGGGTTTTCACTAAAACATCATCAAGAGTTGATTCAGCAGGGCTGAAAACAAGAGGAAATTCTTCGCTTCCTTCTGCAGAAAGGAGCATTTTTATTTCTTCTTGATTATTTTTAAAATTTTGTTTGTTAGAGTCAGAAGCTTCCATTCTTTCTTTTATTTTAGTTTCAATTTGATTTAATGTTTGTTTGTCTTTTTCTCCAAAAGTTACTTTAGATCTATCACCTGTCTGACCTTCAACCCCTAACCTTTCTTTTGTTTTGTTTATTTTATCTGCTCCATAACCATACAGTTTTCGAGCACCTTGATTAATTTTGCTACTGTTTCGATAAAGCAGCAATGATGGGGCATAATTCAATGATTTGAAAACTGCAATAGGGGCAAAAGCAGAAGTTATTGCTCCTACTCCTCTGTATTCTTCTCCAAATGTGTCAGCGGCTAGTTCTCCTCCTGCTCCTGAAACAGCTGAAAGACCAGCATCAATTGAAGCTGATTGTCCAGGAAATTTTTGTAAAGTTGAAGTAACTAAATTTCTAACATTATCAGCTACGGTAGTGTTTGCAATAGCAGGAACAGCAGCACCATATATTTTATTAGCATAGGTTTGTAGAGCACCTCCTAATGTTCCTGACATAGCAATCATTTCACCAGCTGAAGCAACTATTTTTCCTGCTAAATCTGTTTGTCCTACTAATTCTCCTTGACCTTTTTGGAGGCCTAGTAATTCACCAAAAAACCCTTGGATTTGTTCTGTTGTTTCATAATCTCCAGCATTTAAAACTCTTCTAAAAAAATCTTTATTCGCAAGTTCTTCAGGAACACCTAATGCTCTTGCTCCTGAATAAACAATAGCGTCTGGAATAAGTCCTATAAATCTATTAACCCCACTTGTAAGATCGTTTAAATAGCTATCTGCAAAAAAAGCTTGAAGTTTAGGTGATCCTAAATTACCTAAATTTGCATCTTCTCCTCCAAACCAACGAGCTTTTCGTATAGCTTCAGGAGTTCCTGCTCTATCAGCAGCACTTTCTAATTCTACTGACAAATTTAAACCACCACCAGCAGTAGAATCTGTTTGTAAAATATTTTGAGAATCATCAGTTAAAACATTTGTACCCATTTCTTTAGCATCTAGTCTAGCTCTATGCTTTTCAAATTTATCCATATTTTTATATGTATCAGCCATTATGGGAACTTTCCTTTAAATATTTCGTCTGGGTTATCTTGGTATTTTTGCAATATTTTTGGTGGAATAATATTTGTGTTTTTGTATGTTTCATACAAATAAAAACCAGAAGCAGACCAATGTTGACCAGTCAATGCGTCTTCACCTCCTGTATTTGTAATTCTTTGTGTATAACTACGATCTCTTCTATTATCTAATTTCCAAGGATCTTTGTTAGTTCCCTCAGGAGGTCGCAATAATACCATTGGTGCTCTGTTTTCTGCAAGAGCAACACTTTGATCTAAATCATTTCTTAATTTATAATAAAGAACTCCTATTTCTTTTTTCATTGATTCTGGATTTTTGAAACCTCCTTCTAACCAACTAGCAATAATATCTTGTTCTTTTTGGTTAAATCGAGTACTCAAAGCAGCAGCCATCTGAAGATCTTTTCTTACTAAATTCAATAATTGTTGAGCTTCTGTTGTTTTTAAATATTCAAAACCATTTCTCCAAAAATCATTTGCTGAAGACATAGCGTTCCATTTTTGTAATCCAGTAGTGAATTGACCTAATTGTGTTAGAACACCTGATAAATGTCCTTTGTTTGCAAGAAACATTAATTGTTCTAAACCATCAACAGCTTTTGTTGTGTTTATTATTCTTTCGTTAATAGCAATACGAGTAGATTTGCCCAATTCTTCAAAAGACCCCACCGCAGGAGCTGTTCCTTTCATAACATATTCCATACCAGAAACTAATCTGCCATCTTCATTAAACACCGCTTCTTCTAACATATTTTCATTTACACCTCTGTCTATTTCTAATGTTTTTCCGAAGTTTTCGTTTGGAACAGTTCCAGGAATTATGTTACCCTCTTTATCTTTTTTAGGTATAAATTCTCTTTCATCAATTAATCTCATTTTAGAAAGAGTTGTTTTTCCTTGTAGAGGTCCTAATTTCCATGAAATTTTAGTTATACCATCATCTGTTTGTTTAATAGTCATAACGTCATCCATTTTTCCAATTATAGAACCTTCTGGCATTTCAGCATCTTCGTATAATTTTGTATCTTCATTAAACTTTTTATAAAAAGCTTTTCCAACCTTAGGATACCATACTCCACGAACTTGTTCATAACCCCCTAGTTTTGTACTATTAGGTATAAGTATAGATTTTGGTTTAGATCCTGTTTTATCTATTCCACCACTTTGTGAAAGAGCACTTAGAGTAGCTGCGGTTATTGGTTGATAACCCTCAGGTCTTACTTTTGCCCCATTTTGAATATAGTATGGACCTTCTGCATCATAACGCACCGCTTTTAAATCCATTGTTCCATCAGGAAGGTCTTTACCCCATGTTTCTGAGCTTTTTCCTGCAAAAGTCATATTGCTTTCATATGTTTCCAAAATAGCGGCATTGACAAGTTTTTGTTCGTCTTTAGCAAGCGTAATTCCTGCCTCTACTGATTTCATATTAATAGCGAGCATATTAGATAATAAATCTCTTTCTGTAGACATTGTTTCATTTATAACTTGGTTCAGTAACCCTAATTTTTCACTTCGTTGAGCTTTTATATCCCCTTGTTCTGCTTCATAAGCTCCTATAGCTATTTGTCTGTCTTGAGCAGCTTTGTTTGCTGCTATATCTTGTAATCCTTCAGCAAATTGTGGTGCTGGTGTAGTTAAAGCTTGTAATAAATTTCCTGGACTATTGGCAACATTTGCCCCATATTTCATTAATTCTAGATAAGCGTTTGTTGCAGCAGCATCACTATCTCCTTGCCCTAATAAATTTTGTAACTCTGTTCTATATTGTTCTGTTGTTTTTTGAGGTGTTAAAAAAGGTTCTGCTAAATTCATTCTTTTTTCGAGAGCTTTATCTATATCTGGTTTAAAATTTTCTACTCTTTCACTATACATATTCCAAAATCTTTCTACATCTTCATCTACATTAGATAAATCTGGTCGAGTTTGCAACCCTACTGGACCTTCGGTATAGTTTCCTTGAAAAGGAATATTTATAGTAGAAGGTATTGTAAAGTTGTTATCACTAATGTTTACTGCTGCTCCAGTATAGGCACGAATAGGTTGCTCACCCATTGCCATTCTAGCCATTGCTTCATTTTGGTTAGAAGGTTGGATGTTGACAGCAGTATTAGTGCTGTCAGCTTGTAGCAGGGGGAGGGCGGTTATACCACCTCCCATGTTAGGTTGCTCCATGTTAGGTTGTCCCATTCCCATGTTAGGTTGTCCCATTCCCATGTTTGGTTGTCCCATTGCCATTTGATTGTCTTGACTTTGAGCTTGTGCCTCAGCTAAATCCATAGATTGGAACGTTGGTTGAAGGAGCGTGATAACTGATTCAGGGGTTTTACTAGCATCAGCTGATCCAACATAACTTTCTAACTCTTTTCTACGGTCTGCCATAGAAAGTTGATCACCACGAATAACATTCATTATTCCTTCATAATCTTCAGCCATGTCAATACCTTGATTTACTTGTTCAACACCTGCTGCTATTTGAGACATAGCTTCTTCAGGATTTAAACCAGAGGTTATACCTGTTCCTTCTGCTGTCATTCCTCCCATTATTGGAGGTATTAAAGGGGAAGAAGTTGCAGCATTTTCTGCAAACATACTTCTACCTAATACGTCGTCATTTTTTGCCATTATATTATCCCTGCTTTGTTAGCTGCGTTATAAGCTCCTAACCCACCTATCCCAGCACCTACAACTTGATTTAATAAACTAGGACTTGGTGCTGTTGTAGAACTAAGTGTTTGTTGAGAAGAAGGAGCTCCTCTTAAAATATCACTATAATAACTTAATCTTTGATATGGTTCATATATGTTTTGTAAATTTCCTTGACGTGTAGCATCTAACTCTTGTTGAGCTAATTGCTGACTTTGGATACCTAAACGATTCATTAAATCTATATCTTTTGCAGACATGTTTTGAGCTAGTTCACCAATTCCTGCTTGTTGAACACCTAACTGACCCATTGTTGTACCATAACCAAGTTGTGTTTGTCCTAATTGTTGAGCTAATGAGCCTAACCCTAACCCTGCTCTTAAATTAATATCTGCTCCTTGCAATTGACGACCTTGTTGGTTTTGAAAAGCATTCATACCTGCTGCTTGAGCTTGTGCATAATTAGCAGCATTGTCTTTTGCTATTTGATCATTCATCATACGTGCCATATTACGTTCAGCTTCCGCTTCTGCAATACCTTGTCTACTACCACCAAACGCTCCTGATTGTACAGCAGCAGCATTTCTTTGTTGTCTTGATATATCGTTTTGTCTTCTAATTTCTGCTAAGTTGTTTTGTGTAACAGCTGCTTGAAATGGATTCATATAGTTAGCTGTTGCTGTATTAGGGTCGTAACTTTGCATTCCTGCTGCTGTAGTAGTAGGAACTCCTGCTACTGCTGTAGTTGCAGGAGAAAAACTTGTGTTTAAATTTTGCTGAGCTGCTTGTAAATTAGAAAGACCACTTCCTACTGCTGTGTTTCCTGCTGCAACATAAGGAGAATAAGATCCTAATCCTGTATTTGCTAGTGTTCTTGCTTGTGTAGAGAAAGGATCTAATCCTGCTATTTGTAAAGCAGGTAATCCTCCTGTTGGCTCGGAAGATGATAAAGCTTTTGCTTGTTCCATGAGGCCAATTTTATATGCCTCAATATCTGGTGCTTCTCTTTGAATTACCTGTTGTGTTGTGGTTTCAGCCATTATGTCATCCTGTTTTCAAGGCTACGCATCATTGCATACATTTTTCTTGCACCTTTTTCACGATCACCGCCCCCTGCACCACGAACAGCTTTTGCATTCATAACAAATTCACCATCACTTAACATAGCTGGTATAGAATCACTGGTTGCTGTTCCTGCTCCTGAAATATGACCGCCCCCTGCAACTGTTACAGGAACGGTAGGCATAAATCCAGAATCTTGGTAGTAAGGGTTATTGCCATAAAAATTATCAGTTCCAAAACCGTACTTACTAGGGTCTCTTTGCCATAAATCTTGTCCTGTTGTCCAATAATCAGGAACCCCATCACCATCATTATCTGGACCAGGAGTTGGTGTATCAAACATACCTGCTGCATACGCTCCGCCCCCTGCTACTGCTGTTCCTGCAGCAGCTAATGGAAGATATTTTGTGTATGTAGAAGGTTGAGTTAGTAAACCCTCAGATCCTTTAAATACAGCACTATCTGTCATTTTTTGTAATAGTTCAGGAGAAGCTCCTGTTTCAGCTCCATATTGTTGAATAGCATCTGTATAATTTTTAACATTTTGACCTTGTGTTGCTATATTTTCTGCAGACAATGGATTTATAGAACTTCTGTTTGGACTAAATATGCTTTCTAAATACCCTTCACCTTGTCTTTGAGGTAGTAAAGCTCCGTCTGGTGCTACGTTTACTCCTGTATTTGGAGCTGGGTTATACACATATTTTTCGAATATGTTAGGTTGATCAGTTTTTCCTAATTGTATAAGTTGTTCCTCATCTCCTGCAATAGGTATATCCTGTAACCTGTTTTTTTCAAAATCTGTTAATCCGCCCCCTGTTGTTTCTTGTATTTGACCACCTTGATTATTTGGAGTAGGAGTTCCTAATGCTACATTAGGATCTGTCATTGTTCTGTTCCTATAAGCATTTGAAGCACCAGCAAAATTACTAGAAAAACTAGGTGTGAAAGCATCACTAAAACTAAAATCTCCAAATCCAGCGGTAGGATTTACACTAGAACCAAAGAAACTACCAGAACCAAATCCTTGTCCAAAATTAGAACCAAAAGGATTAGAAGCCCCAGAAGCCATATTACCAAAAGCGATATTACCCACTCCTGCTAGAGCAGCGGAGAATAGAGCTTTTTTGAAAGAATCTTTTATACTTGTTCCACCAATTAAGTTTCCTGCAAATGAACCTAATCCAGCAGCTAAAGCTACAGGCATCATAGGGAAAAGGAAAGGAGCAGCTACAGGTAATACAATAGGTGCAACTTTTTTAACTAATTTTTTAATAGATCTAAAAATTCTTTTGAAAAAGAACTCAGGTGCTCCTGTTACAGGATTTATACTGTTTAATTTATTTCCAACAATGTATCTTTCAGGATCTAAACCAAGCTCTTCCATTTGCTTGTAGATCATGTTTTTCATTTTAGGGTTACTGTTTAAAACTTCTAAAGGAAGAACTGTTTCTCCTTCAGCAGCATGTACAATGTATGTATCCCCTTCTCGACCAAACTGTGCTAAAAGATCTGTTGCATTTTTTATTTTCCCTACCCCTTCAAGAGGAACCATTGGTGCGTCTTGAACTTCGTAAGGAAGAGATGCTATACCATTCATATCACTGTCCTCCTAATGTAATTAAGGCAGGATAAGCGAATTCCTGAAATAACGCTTTTTGTTTCATATTACTCATATCTTTTCCTTTATGCAACCCTAACTTATATTAACTGTCACTGAACCGACCGAAACTGTTGATTCTAACCCATCAAAAACAACATAATTTAACAAAGAAACAACAACATTGTTTCCAATTCTCCATAATGTTCCTTCTTCTAACCCTGTATCGCTAGTAGGTAATTGCGTCAAAGTAAGTTTCGTACCACGCATTAATCCAGGATTATCTTGCGATTGTAAAAAAGTTTCTAATGCTCTTACTAAATCAGCAATGTAAGCAGTAGTTATTTCCGCAGGAACAGATGGCAACCTTGGAGACATAAGATCACGAGAAGACATTTATCTTTTTCCATCTAATCTTACATCAACTCTTGGAGAGCCTAATCTCCAACGTACTCCCGTATTACCAGAAGAAAGACTCATTGCAAAAGACCTTCCTCGTAACCTTACATTTAGTTGATTTGTAAATGTTTCAAAAGGAACAGTTGTTGAAGTTCCTAATCTTGCTACTGTTTCTGGATCACTTTGCAAATAATCTCCTCCAGGATAATTTCTTGTTTCCATAGTAATATCTACAGAAGGTGTACTACTTGTAGACCCATTAAAAGTCAAATCAGGTATAACTCTATTTATAAAAATAAATTTATCTCCTTCTCCTATATCTATTTGACTAGATTCTATAGAAGAAATCATTGCTGCTCCATCATCATCATAACCAACTTCGTGACTGTATAAATAATTTAAAGTTGGATCTGCTGCCATAGGATTATTTCTAACTCCTCTATCTATCCAAGCTGTTCTTGCTAAATTTCCATAATACCATACTTTTTCTAAATAGTTATAAATAACATAGCTATCGTTTTCTGTAGAATCACTTGAAGGATAAAACCAAATAACTTCTCCAAAATTAGAGTTTACACCTGCCACTACTTTTTCTTTTTCATTCATATTAAAATCAAAGAAAACTTTTTCTTTTACTGTACAAGGTAGTTGTTGAGTTTGGCCTTCATAAATATAAAAATTATCTTTACCCATCCAAATTACTACGTCTTCTACAGCAGCAGCAGCATTCGGACCCATAATAGTAATATTAGAAGCTAATTGTTGTATTCCAAAAGTAAAAGGAGGACCAATATATCGCATAGAATGTAATGCCGTATCTGTCCAAATAACTATTTCTCTTTTTGTTTGTATTGCTTTTACAAAGGTAGATCCTGCTCCTATTCTTAAATCTCCTGCAGAATTAGTTGCAGTAGCTCCCCAATCTGTTAATGATTCTTGGTTAGAAAACCTTATAAGCAAATTATCTTGTGCTGCTGATCCTTCAGCATTTGTGCCAAAAGCAATTACGTGTCTATCCGTATCAGAAGTTAATATTTGTTTTGCTATAGTAGGAACTTGGTTATTTCCTGAAACAGTAGCTAAATCTACTGCTCTTACACCTGTTCCATTTGTTTTATCCCAATAGTAAATTGCTCCATCTCTTGGATTAAGTAATAAATCTTCACCAAAATTATCATGAGACCACAACCTAAGTTCAGTAACTGTTGTAATACCTCCTCCAACTCCAGAACCCCAAGTATCTCTTCCCCAAGTACCAGCTCCCCAACCTGTTCCTCCTACTTCTGTATTTAACCCTACATTTATTTGATAAGCAGCAGTTACACTACCTCCTCCATTTCCTGTATCACTACTATTTGCAGCAACAGCACTTCCTGAAGTAGGGTCTTTTGCTGTTATTGTATAAGCATTATTACTTACTATTGCTGTTATTTGATATTCTTGGTTTAAAACAGCAGCAGTGATAAGTCCTCCTAAACTTGCTGCTCCTGAAAAAGTAACAAAATCATTTTGAACTGCACCATGAGAATTATTTGTTACTGTAATTGTAGAACCTGTTCCTGCTGAAGCCGCAAAAGTAGTTGCATTAACACTTGTTTTTCGTATAGGAGTAATATCATAAAATCCTTGTCCTTGTTCTATATAATATTTTAAATGAGTTCCTATGCCTAATAAATTAGAACTATCTAAACCTACCCAATTATGTAATGCTCTGCATGTTCCTAAAAAAGTATTAGAAGAATATTTTTCCCAACCACCTATTTTTTCAGGAAAACCACTACGAAAACGAATTTTATCACCATCTACCCAACCACCTTCATTTGTATAGGAAGTAACATCTCTATTGATTCCAGGACGAAACTGAAGTTTCGTTAGAGCCATTAATTATCTCCTATGTTGTTTTACGTTAGCATCTGTAGTCCAACGATTTACCCTAGCCACAACATCTACTGAGCCATCACCTTTAAAGGTATCTGTATGCAATGCAATAAATGCTGCCATATCAGATGCTCCATCTATTGCTGTACAGATATTTCCATGATCCGTTCTAATTGCTGCCATATATGTTACTACTGCTGAAGGGATTGCAGTATCAGCAGTAACTTTGCGTTGTATTAACCAGTCAAAATCTTTAAGTAATCCATTAGCTTGTGTAGTTGCTTTATTTTTAGCAGTAGTTTTTAAACCATAATTAATTATTTTTGTTGTACCATCTGATTCAAATAATTGATTACCATCTTCATCTTTAGCATCTTCGTCAGCTAGTTTTCTATCCGCAGATTTAGTTATTGTTTGAACTACTTTATTTCCTGAAACTGCATAAGTTGGATCATTAGAAATATAATAGTTATTATTTAATTGTGTTGCTGTTGTAACAGGGTATATTTTTATTGCTAATTTATCAGAATCAGACATCGCATTTAATTGTGCTTTATCATAATTCCTATTGTTTATGGTAATTTTTGAAGGAAACTCTCCATAAACATTTGTTACATTATTTGAGTCGTTTACTAAAGCCCACATTGTTTTTCTCCT
>CERJ01000475.1_pt1 | contig 14139 bp, 10 predicted proteins | sample 530781 | NCBI WGS metagenome assembly CERJ01 (sample SAMEA2620967, study PRJEB7988) | marine metagenome | biome: marine biome (ENVO:00000447); feature: deep chlorophyll maximum layer (ENVO:xxxxxxxx); material: "saline water (ENVO:00002010), including plankton (ENVO:xxxxxxxx)" | depth 30 m
GGTACACCTCCTTTGAAAAAACAGTTTGATGCAGCTGGTGAAGATTTTCCAAATTTCTTTTCACCAGAACCTGCTTCATATTTTGCCTCAGCTGAAAGTTCAGGACCATTATATGCTCTGTCTTTAACAAACCAATACATAAATGGACTTCTTACTCCAACCTCTCCTGATTGAACTTTCTTAAGCATATCTAAAATTATCTTTTTTGCACCAGACTTACCTGCTAAAGCTTCAAATCTTTGTGGTAACATCCAGCTATCAATAAATACTGCATTATCTTGTTTTAGACTTATTTTTAATTCTTTTCCAAACTTAGGTACAGCCTGTCTTAATCTTACGTATACATCTGTTTTAGGCATACCTCTACCTTTCCACTCAGGGTCACCTAATTCTTCAATATGATATTCTTTTCCATTGTGCTGAAATTCCCAATTTCCACCTGAGCCGTTAACAAATAACATTACAATTTGTTTTTCATGTATGATACCTGGCTTAAAATCTCTAAATACGCCACCTCTTACTTTCTGTGTTAAATCAGCTTTTATAAAATCAACTTGTTTTCCTGTAGGTTTAAGTATAGCACTTGTTGCAATCAGATATGGCTTTTTCTTATATCTAATTTTACAATAATAAGACCTACCAATTTTAATCAATTCTTTTTCTTTTTTAGTGACCATATCAAATGTTTCACCTTTTTTGATTTCAATTGATTTTGCTTGAGTATTGACATCTAGTAACACAGCATTTTTATCTGCCTTAAATGGCTGGTCATTTTTAGGATTCATTTCTACATATTTGTAAAATGCACCTGTTGGTTGTTTATAGTTTGTTGTACGACCAGCAAGATTAGCTTCTGTTATATTTTCTAAGCTATCAATGTATGAAGATATAAAGTTTTCGCTATATTTATAGTGTCTTAAGACATCTTCTAATAATTCAAGATGACTTCGTTTTTTAGGGTCAGGCATACCATCATTTACCCTATATGCCCATTCTCTAACTAAATGATTAAAATTCATAATACTCCCTTTATATCTATATAAATATCAAATTAAAGGTCCAAAGACCTCATAGTATGATAATCTCTACCAACTTTAAGATTAGAAGGGAATGACATTAAATCTTTAATTTTATTTAATAACTCTTTTTCTTCTGGAGCTATATCAAATATAAAAGCATCGTATACATATAGTATCATTTTACTAGAATAGTTTTCTAATAACTCAAAAATATTTTTAATTGCTTTACAGTTCATCTCTGTTTCATAAGCTTGTATTAAATAATTAAATAATTTCTGAGGATTCATATTATTTAGATTCCTTTTATATAACCTTCTATTTAATATTGGTGTTTTTATATAACCTTTTCTATTATAAATATCCCATAACTCAGAAATGTATGATGAAATTTTATTAAAATATTCTATTCTCAAAAACTCTTTTGGTATACCGCCATAAAGTATTTGAAAGCTTATTTTTTTAGATTCATTATATTGTTCTTTTGTAAGAGTTTCAGAATCAAAATATAGCTTACCTAAGTATTTATGAAAACTACCTTCTGGCTGTTCCATACCTATCAATGAAGCTATTAGTCTTAAATGATATGCGTCATAGTCAAATTCTGCCAAATAACCACCTGAAAATCTACTTATATATTTTTTACGTGTGCCGTCTTCCTTATTTAGTGCTGCATAATTTATACCATTATTTGAATTGGCAGGTCTTCCTGTAGTTGTATATACATTATATTTAGTATATTCCATACCATCATTTGTATACAAACCATTTTCTTCAATTTTTCTAAAGGTGGCCACTATATTTTCATTGTAGTCTAAAATATCCTTATCAGGCACTCCCTCTAAAGCATGCGAGAGAGAGCGTAGATACTCTATTTCTTCTTCTTGTTTGCATTGAGGTATAATATCATAGATGTTATATCTATCGCCATACAACCTTTTATAGAACTTGTTTATAGGAAGTTCAATTGTACTTTCTTCTATTTGTTTATTGTGATATAAATAGTGCTTTGTTTTAAGAAGCTCTTTGGTTTCATTTAACATGTATATAATATAACAAAAAATTGTGATATAATAAAATTTATGGTACTAAATCTTTAGGCACATATCTTGTTTTTCGAGTCCAATATAATCTATGGTGATATACGTCTGTATGATATGCTCCAACCATAGGGCCTTTTTCAGGGTGTATATGATAATCACCTACATACTCTGCTCCATCGTCATATTCTAACTCTCCGCCTTTTGTATTTAAGTTTTCAATTGCTTGCATATAAGCTGTTGGTGATATTCTCGTATCTAAGTCTTTTATTATTTTACGACCTTCTGCAATTGCTGCAAGATTTTTATCTATATCATAAACACTCAATCCTAATTCTAGCTCTACCTTTTTTATTGCTTTGTGATATGGAGTAGAATTTTTCTTAAAATATTTATAGTCCCATTTATTAACCTCGCATATATCTCCGCAATATTCTACAAAGTATTTTTTATATTTACCTTCTTTTATTTCTTTTCGTGTAGGGTCTGTGGGATTGTCTACTGGAAAATTAAATTTGTCGGCGTACTTAGGTTTTAGTAAATCATACTCGGCATCTCCACCCGCATCAGCAGGCTGTAAAGCATTCCATTTTGCAACTTCTTTTGTCATTTTTGAGCCGGCAAATATCTTATTGAAATATAACATTATCGGGCCATTATATATCTGCCCTTTCATATCACCTTTGACAAATACTAATGAATTATCGTTTGTCCAATCATATGTTATATGTTTTTCCTTAAATACTAACATTTAATTCTCCTATGCAACATAAGGTGTTACTGTTAATTTAGGTACAGATGCGTCTGCTATTGCTTTTTTACCGTGTCCTAACTTCTTCTCCATTTTTGTATCCACTCCACATCTCATATGCATGTGTTTACCAGACGCTTTAGCAGTTGGCTTTCTATATTCATCTATCCAGTGATATTTACTTGGAGCTCCTTTATGAAAACCTCCTAATGCTTTTACAACAATATCAAGATTTGCATTACTATATGGCGTTACAATAAAATCTAAACCATCACCTGAAGTATGTGAACTTTTATAATTTAGAGTGTGGTGAAAAGCATCGTTTGCTCCTGTTACTTTTATTTTAAGGTTAGGATAGTTTTTTGAAATATATGTAAAGAATGAACAAGCATAGTCTCTTAAGCATTCTGTAATATCTCCACCGTTATCTATCTCCACTCCTTTTTCATAAATGTTAGGTCCTAAATCATCCATACATTTTCTCAATTCATTTGCAACAGGCTGTCTAATTGCAGGGTTTTTAGTTGTTTTTGTTTTACCACCTGTAGCTGATGAACTTTGAGTATTTCCACCTCCACCAGAAGAGCCACCACCTGTATATCTTGGTGAAGCTCCTTCTTGAGGTAGAACCATTCGTGTTTGAATTTTAGTTGTCCAATCAGTTCTATTTATCTCGTGGCCAATATCAGTTATCATAAATCTATGCCCTTTAGGTAGTAAAGAATTATCGACAATCTGCTTTACTGCAAATGACTCTCCCCAATAAAGCATCCCTATTCCGTCAAATGTAGCATCAAAACCTATAGGTATTACAACATCTTTATTTGATACTGCAGTTGACTGTTCGTTTTTACCTGAATAATATGTCTTCATTGCAGCTGTTGCTGTATCTATAGATTCATCTGTAATATCATCAGCTAACTCTTCCATAGCTTTACCTAAATCTTCTTCTATTGTTGAATCTGATTTTTCACCTTCTGAATTTGAGCAGTCTGTATTTTTATCCCGCTTTGATTCTTCTGCACAATCAGGATTGCAACTTAATCCTTTATACATTCTATCTGTAACTTTCTGACCATATATTGACCATACCTTTGTTGGCTCGCTTGTGTTTTGCGAAGTGTCAGAACCTGCATTAGAACCCATCATTATAGAGTGTTTTATAGAATCATCAATATCAGATGTCATACCCCACTCTCTTGCAACTGACCTGCCGTGCATTCCATCGTCAAAGCCAGCGGCATAGTCTCCTGATACTGTACCTAAATCTAAAACAGGTATTTGTTTTTGAGAGTTAACAGCTTTCATATCTACAACCATTAACCTTGATGGGTCTAACGGGTCCTCAACAAGTTTTAAGTCCCAGAATCCACCACATGCATCATTGACTCCTTCTGCAACTTTCATTACAAAATCGTTGATTGTTTCTGATTGAAGATATACTTCCCATATATATCCTGTATTTAACAATATTTGTTTTATATCACCATTCCATTTTGGTAGCGAATCGAATCCTGATGTAGCTTTGATACCTGCATCTTCTGCATCTTCCAGTTCACCTAAAGATACTGCTACATCCCAATGTGACATCCCAGGTAACATACACACCCAAGGATTTGTTGACGCAAATAAATCACCATCAGGATATCCTAGTGTGACACCTGTACTGTCTAATCTCCATACATTTTTACTAAACCTGTCATCTGCTTGAAGACCTGAGGCTTCTAGTGCACCTGCCTCATAATCTTTACCTACAGTAGAAAGTCCATCTGTAACACATATTGTTTCGAACCAGTCCCATGTTACAAAAAAGTTTAATGTTGGAAAGCCTAAAAATGCCATAAGCTTTGCTATTTGTTCGTCTACCCAATTTTTAACTTTATTGTATTGTTCTTTTACCCAATCGACTGCTTTGAATAGCCAGCTTAAATCTATACATCTTTTAGAAAGTGCAATTGTTCCAGACCATACTCCAACATCTATATAGAATGATACAGTAAGACAAAGGTTATTTCCTTCTTTTTTTAATGATATTCCCATATTATGCCTCCGGCTCTTCTTGATATTCTTGGTCAAACTTAATTGAGAATCCCATCACCGCTCCATTTGGAGCTGTCCATTGAGAACCTTCACCTCCTTCGACACTCATCTCAGATTCTGCTTGGTCCTTGAGTGCTTGTTTTACCCAACCTCCTGCAGCCTTTGCTCCACCGTCTTCTCCTTGAGCTGGACAACCACATGCTTTACATGTAGGTATATTAACAGGTCCTGTCATATATGTTTTTGCAGGTGATTCTAATGTAATACTACAATCGAATCCTGAAGAATCAGCTCCTCCTCCTGTCGCTTTTGACCAACCAAAGTCTGATATCAAACCTCCCATACCATCGCAATTACCATCATTTCTTTCAACCCATTTTTTAATTTTTTTTGTAATACCTCTAAGAGAGCTTTCGTTGTCTACACCTGCGGAAGGATTTATAGGAGAGCCATCGCTTTTCATATTCCAACCCCAAGTTATAACAGCAGACATCCCTGGAATAAAAAATGCAGTTTGTACCTGCTTTAACTGGTCATATGAATATACCTTAAATTTTACGTCTGCTTTTCTCATAGAGCCTGCTGTACCAGTAGTTTTAATACTTATACTTTCGATTGTTGGTGCTGCAGTTATTCGACCTGTAGAATCTTCTTTATACATACCAGCTTGATTCCATGTTGAAGACTCACCTGATATTGTCATTCCTTTTGAAGAGTTTGAGTGTAGCCGCATCCAAGCTCGCTTTTCTTGCATCCACGGATGAGCTCCTGAGTTTTTTGACCTCTGGCCAAATATCTCCCTTACTTTTTTTGATAGTATTGAGCCGTTAAATAGATTTATCGCCATAACTATAACCTTTCATTTTGTATTTCATATAACTTATTTACAATTTCAAATACATGTTGAGGATGCGGTATTCTAATTTTCATACCGGTATCAACATACATTGTACCTTTACCTATATGGTTAGCTTCTGCTAATACCCACCACAAAGTTGTATCTCTATAATACTGATAAGCTAAATTATCTAACCTATCACCTTGACGTGATTCAATATAAATATCATTTACACTTTTTTCTATCTTTGGATATAGAATTGTATTAAAAACTCTTTTAGGCTTATCATTAAAGTTTTTTGTAATTCTATTTTTATTTTCTTCGTATCGCTTCATATTCTACTCTTGAACTCCTAAAATTTCTTTTTGAAAAAAGTTAGATTCATTTGTCCATAAATTTCCATCAGCATTAACTAAGAATTCACCTCCTAAATTTATATCCCACATCATAGGTAATTCTTTTGTAGTTGTTTCTGCATGACCTGTTCCATCATCCCAGCCTGCTTCTTTACCATGACCTATATCCCAACCTGCATCGTTATTTATTTGATAGTCAAAACTCTTTATAATAATTGGCATGTCTTTCCATATTGAGCCTACATTTAATTTTGTTATATGTCCACCAGCATATCCTGATATAATTTTAGGTGACGATAATTGCATTAACTGATTTAATTTTTTATAGTTATTTAATAACTCATTAGATGTAAACGCAGCCATTGTAAGCTTAAGAGTCCAAGCTCTACCTATTTTATCAAATATATGTGACTCGGCAGGATTACCTGAATATGCAACTGTACTATATTGAGGATTTAATTTGTCTGTTATTTCTAAATTATATGCACGTAAATAACATTTATTTGAATCATCTTCGTTAGATATTGTAACCTTTACATAATCTACAGCTTCTTCACCTTCAAACTCATCATATATGTCTTCACCACTACCATCACCATATCCTGGTGAATACGCTCCCCAATCTACCAAACCTAGTCTTTTAACTATATTTTCTCTACCCTCTCCATCATAAGCATTTTCTTCATCGTACTCACCATCTATTTGTCTAAAATCTCTAAATTTCTTTTTTGTATCTCTATATAATCCTAGAGTTGTATAGTCCATAACATTGAACATGCCATTTGTTTCACCTTTAGGGTCAACAAACATATGAGCATTTCCAGGGAAGTTAACTTCGCTTTCTACTTTATCTGACCAGTAAGTATCTGCATCTTCTCTTGCGTATGCAACTCTACTTGTGTCATTATCATTTGTAAAAGGCTTTAAGTCTACCTCACTTCCTTTTGAAGCTTCAGAGACATCACCGTGAGCTAACCCTTTTACATAAGGAGTTTCAGGTTCGTATTTAGCAGTTTCAGCCTCTGCATCGAAAAACACATCCATTCCAGATTTATGCTTGAAAAATCTTGTTTGTCCTATTCCAAATAAAGATTTAGGACCCATAAGACCTGAAAGTAAATCTATTTTTGAACCAGGTGTTTTGCCTACACCTATTATTCCAACACTCATCTCATCTAATAGTTTTACTAACCTGTTTTTAGAATCTTCAAGTGTTTCTCCTTCTCTATCTAAATCTGTAACAAGAGTTTCGTATTTACTACCTTCTGCGTTAAACGGGCCTAGATAATGTCTGTCAATGTGTATACCTAAAGCGTTAGCTGGAACTTGTAGTGCGAATGATAAAGGATTAAAAATTCTACCTCTATGTAAACCTTTTTTCCATTCACTTCTAGGATTTGTTAATTGAAGACCTACTTGCTTTGCCATAAATAACAAGCCGTTAGGACTTATTAAGTATTTACCAACTCTCAATGCATCAATCATTGGAGCTGTTAACATTCCTATAGAACCATTAACCGGGTCAAGTGAAGGTAAAAATCCTGGTGAATCTGGATTTTCATTACCAGGTCCTTTTTGTATACCTCTTTGTATAAAAGGCTGTCTTGCTAACTCACCTAATGGTGACCTAGGGTTATTTCTTGCAGCTTCATCTCTTAAACTTACAAATTTATTTTTACCAACCATTTCATAAAGACCTTTTGTCAGTGCGTCATCTGTTAATATATTACCTCTTCTAATTAACGCAGCTGCTGGTACTGAATTTCCATCGTAATTTATTTCCTTTGCTGAAAGAGCTAGAGTTGCATCTTTGATTCTAGCAAATTTATCCATATATTTACGAGCTTGAACTCCTTGAGATGTAGGACCACCTAATCTAGTATGAGTCCATATTGAAGAACCTCCTGCAGGTACTTGGTCATCTTTAGTACCAAATTTGAACATCATATTTCCTGGTGCACCTGATATTGTTAAATAATTACTTTGATTGTTATTTAGATGATTTATTAAGCCGTCTTTTTCTGGGGAACCAAATAGTTCTTTTCTATCTTTATATTGTTTATTTACAATCAACTCTAATAATGCGCCGTTTGCACTTGGTGAAAGCTTGTCCAATTTATGAGTTTGAGTATACTGTGTTTTTATAGGCTCTTGTGTAGGATAATCAGGAGCTCCTGGTCTAGATACCGGGTCAACTGTAGAATAATCAGGAGGACCTGGTCTACTTATTGGTTCTTGTGTAGGATAATCAGGTGCTGCAGCTCTTGGTTTTATAGGCTCTTGTGTTGAATGAGCAGGTCCTGGTACTTTAGGTATAGGTTCAACTGTTGAATGTTCAGGTCCTGGTACCTTAGGATTAACAGCATCCTTAGTTGTATGCTCTGGACCTGGCACAGGCTGAGCAGGCTCTTGTGTTGTAAATGGAGGTGTAAATTTATAAGGTTTATTTACTTTATCTTCCATTGAGTGAGCCAAACCTTCTAAGCTGAATGCTTTATTTCTACCTTCGTGGTCATCACCTGGTATTGAAAAAGCTTTATTTCCTGTAGTATGGTCTTTTCCTTCTATATTAGGAAGAGGCATTTTACCTAACGCATCTGGACCTTTAATTCCAAAAGCTTTATCTCCTGTTGTATGAGGTACACCTGGTTCTGCAGCTACACCATCCTTTGCAGGGTGGTTAACTTCATAATTCCAATCAGGTATTATTGGTGTTGGAAAATTTACGTTTGGTTTTATATCTTGCTGAAGTGGCTTTATTGCAAACTGACCTAAAGGATTTACGCTTGTACCTACAGGCTGCTTGCCTTTACTCATCTTCTCTAAATATTCTTCTAAATTATTAAATTTGAATGCCATATTAACTTCCCTGAGGTCCTATTGCCATTTGAACTACTTTACCTACTTCTCTTCCATCCATAACAACTTTACCACCACTTCTAATAAGTGATATTAGTTCATCTAATTTTTCTATTACTGCATTTTCACCTTCATCTCCACCTCCAGCACCTCCTGCACCTTCAGCTCCTTCCATATTTCCAATTATGCCTAACTGAGCAAGTTTTTCGACAACAGGCAACAACGGTGCTATTAAAGCAAGCGCACCGGCAAATACAATAAGTCCTGCAGACATTGCAAAGAATCCTGGAGCACCAAACAACATAGATACACCAGCGGCTCCCATCGCTCCCATACCTGCAGCCATCATTAACATCTGTTGGCCCTGAAGTAAATCAGTAGGTATTTGTTTCATTGCTAAGCCAAAGGCCATTAGTCCTGCAGAAGCCATTAACATTGCAACAGAGCCTGCAATTACAAGTGGGTACATAAGACCAACTCCAGCTACACTCAGTGCTAACATTCCAATGGTTTTTCCTACATCAAGTGCCGCTTTCCAATCAAGACCTGCAAAGCTTTTCATTGCGTATACGATAGCTATCATTGCTGGGCCCATCATTAGCAGTGCAAGAGCACCTACAAATATACCAGGAAAGCCTCCTAATATTGAGAATACTAAGCCTAGTGCAGAAAGTACTCCAGTAAAGTTCCACATATCAGCAAAAGGTAAACCGTTAACCATTTGGAATGAATATGCCATAGGTATCATTGCAGCAGCCATCATCATCATACCTAATGCTCCAACAGGTAATAATGCCAAATAGCCAATTCCAGAAAATACCAAACCTAATACTGTAAGTACTGCAGTAAAATTCCACATATCTGCATAAGAAAGTCCTTCTATCATTTGCATTGAATATGCCATAGGTATCATTGATGACGCCATTAAAATCATTGCAAACGCACCTGTTATTGTAGCTGCACCTAAAGCTCCAATACCTGCAAATACCAAACCTAATACTGTAGCTATTCCTGTAAAGTTCCACATAGCATCTTGATTTATACCTGCAATCATTTGCATAGATAGTGCCATAGGTAATAAAGCTGCAGCCATTATTGCCATTGTTGCAGCGCCTTTCATAGTACTAGTACTTCCTTTACCCATAGCACCTATTGTTTGTGATAGTACAAGTATTGAACCTATCCCTGCTAATATACCTTGAACTGGTACGTCTGCTAACATCTTGAATGGAGGTACGAATGCTACTAGCGCAACTGCCATACCTAGCATAGCAACTATTCCTTTAGCTATCGAAGACCAATTTACTTTCTTAAATGAGTTAAAAAACCTTGTTATTACATTACCCTGTTTTTTTGGTGTTTTTGCCATTTTATCTGTAAGTTTGTTTCCTGAGTCTACAGGTTTTTGAATCTTACTTATCAATCCTTTATTAGCCTTAAATCTCATATCTGGAGTACCATCAGCTTTTAGAGGACCTGCGGCTGCCTGAGCAACTTTACTACCTCCACCAAAAGTCTTCATCCAAATTGCGTGAGCTTTCTCTTTAATCCAAGTTGCAATCTTCATATTTTTTATTGAGCCTAATACTGATAGTGTAGACGCTAAAGTTGTCATATTGTCTTTTGCAAATTTAGCTCCATCTTTTACATTACCTAAAATCTTTGCCCAGCCTGTAGCCTGTTTCTCTCCTGTTTCTGTAAGACCTGCCTGTAAATTTAACTGCTTTTGTAGTTCACCAACCGACACACCCATTAAATCTGCCGCTTGTTTCTTTTGGTAATAATCCATTTGATTAAATGCGTTAATACCACCAAGCTGATTAAGCATTTCTTTATATCCTTCTTCTAATTTACCTTCATATATTAGTTGTTGAGCTCTATCAATGTTTATATTTCTTCCTAATAATACAGATAGCTGCATTGCATTATTTCTAGCATTGTCGATATCCATAAGCTTGTCTGCTGTTTTAGCCATCTGGTCTAATGACGTACCCATCTTAGCAGCTTCAACCGCAGCTTTACCTAATGCTTCTACATTGTCATATCCATACTGAGCAATTAAGTCAGCACTATTTGCTACATCGGACATAACTGCTCCAATAGGAACATTGGCTCCTCTTGCAAGATTTTCGACTGTTTTCAGTGAAGCCTTAGCGGTTTCTGCAGTACCTCCTTCAATCATAGCTGTAAGAGCAAATAACTTACCTGCTTCTTTTGGAGCAATCTGTAATTCTTTTGCCATTTTTGCAGCATGTGTGGCCATGCCTGCCATTTGAGGAGTCATAGGCCCCATAGACTCTGCAATTCCTGAATAAGCTTCTGCTATTTTTTTAGCACTTATTCCCATTGCGAAAGCTTGAATTGACGCAGGTCCTAATGCAGCTCCCATCTCCAACGCTTGGTCTCGTGATACTCCCATATCCGCACCAACCTCTGTCATAGTATTTGCAAATTTTGAAGCATTATTTAGCATTACACCACCAAACACTGTCATTGCTATTTTAGGGTCTGTAGCTAATGCAGTTACATCATCAAACTTATCTTTAATATAATCTATATGCTCTTGTGATTTCTTTTGGAACTCCTCTTTCTTTTTTAACTGAGTAAGTTCTTCTTGTTTAGCTTTGAATGCAGGGTCCTCAAGCTTCTTTTTATCTCTAAGTATACCGAGGATTTCTTCCTCCATACTAACAATGCCGTCCTTTAATTCTGCATCTAATAAACCTTGTTGATATGATGCATCATTTATAAGCTTTCTTTTATTTGCAGCATCGTATTGTGCCTGAGCACTAGCAAGATTTGCGTCATCTAACGCTTGTGCTTGTACCTTTCCTTGTAATATCCTATTACCAAGTTGAGATAAATCACGAGCATTCTGTACTCGTTTAGTTTCAATATCTAAACCTGACTGAATAAATTGAGTTAATGATTTTTGCTCTTGAAGCTCTTTGTTTTTAAGTTGCAGCTTTTGCTGCATCATATTTTTGACATCATTCTGAAGACCTAAAATCTTTTCTAATGCAGAAGACTCTTCACTTAATAAAGAGTTTATTTCTTCTTGTTCTTTCTTTCTATCTGATGCCATAGCTTATATTTTAATCTTCCCAACCAAATTTATCGTAATTTATATTAAGCTTATCTATCATATCAACAGATTTTTTATAATGGTCTGCAGCTTTTTTACCATCAGGACCAGACTTTGCAAGTTTATCCATTGCAGCGTCAAATTTTCTGTCTCGTGATTTTTTTAATACACTTTGTATATGATTGAATACCGAATCCAAAACACCTTCTTTTGTGATATCTGGATTGTCAGACATTTCGGTAGCGATTTTCTTTTTTATGTATTCACGTAAACTTTCGTCACTCATGTCGTGTCTCCTTGTATATTATTAGTTTAATATAAATATCAAGATTTTGGAGATTTCGCGAATGATGGGATGTTTATTCCTTTAGGTGATGAGCCCTTTCCTTTTCTAGCTTTTTCAGCAGCCTCATTTTCTTTCTTGTGCTGTTCGTTTAATTTCTTAAAGTAAAACACTCGAAGGTAAACAGGCATCGTATATACATCATCGTGAGTAAACCCACCATTAGAAAAATACAGAAGCTGAAATATCTGTTCGTGTAGAATGGGCCTGTATTCAGACCCTAGGCCAAAAAAACTCTACGGTTAATGGGATTGTGATTGCTTCTTCATGTCCACATTCTGAACATTCAAACCAAACCTTCATATCAACATCAGGTGTAATTCTGTCTAACTCTTTTCTAAAAGCTAATGAATCTCTAGATATGAATTCATTGTCAACAAAACTATCTATAGTTTTTCTATCTTCTTCACCGTCAACAGCAATAATCATTGCTTTTAATCTACTTGTTAATTCATATGATTGCTGATTAGATAATGAACGCTTTTTCATTCTTTTAGCAGTTTCTGCAACTTTAGACTCATCTGAATGAGATAGAATTTTGAATGTAAGTGTTTTCTTTGAAAGAGGTAAAACAAACTCGAATCTATTTTCATTCTTAAATTCATAGTCAACTACCTTATTTTCCAATTCTGCTAAATTTATATTTTCCTTAGATTTAGCACCACATGCAGGACACGTTAATTCTACTGGATATTCTGCACCATAACCTAATATTCTTGCAGCTACCATAACAGCATTTTTGTCTCCTAGAATTAAATCGTCGTAATTAACTCTTTTACCTTCACCGTTACCTACAATAAGAGAACGTAATAACATATCAATAACAACACCTTTTTGTATAAGATTTTGAGAAGTAAGAATATCTTCTTCCTTTGCTGTCATATATTTCATTTCAATTTTACCTGAAGATAATGGATGCTCTTTTGGATATAGCAATCCTTTACTTGGTAAATCAATAATTTCTGTAGGGAATTTAGATTCTTTTAATTCTTTTACTTGTGTGTCTTTTACTAACTGCTTTTTTAATTCTTCAGTAGTTAGTTCTTTTCCTGGATATGAATCCGTCACTTTTGTCATAATGATACTCCTTTATTGTTTTTAATATAACTAGTATATATAAATATATATAAACAAAAAAATAGCCCAAAAAACTTGGGCTATAATTTCGTTATTAAATTTTAATTAGTATTGTAAAATAGCGTAATCAAATCTTAATGTCATTGTTATGATTGCTGCTTCATTGTCGTTTTCCCATGTGATTTCTCCAAAATCAGCATCTACAATAAATGCACCTTTCAATGTCCATTCTTCTACTTTATCACCAACAGGTCCTAAAATATTGATTGTACAGTCTTTTTTGTAAAAGTCTGCATAACCATTTCTACCTGTTACTGATTCGTGGTGTAGTCTTACCCATTCCATAACTGCCTGTGCTCCTGATGGTACAATTGGGTCATACATTTCTAATGAAATAGTTTCCCAAGAACTTCTACCTTTCAAGTGTCTTTCGTTATTTATATGTTTAAGCGTTACATCTCCATTCGTAATCTTTGGCCTTGCAGCTTTTCTGATTAAATATGAAGGAAGTCCGTCCACATAGAATACGTATCTATTTTTAACCTTTGGCTCAAAGGCTGTGAACATCATTTCTGTTGGGTCGATTAAATTTGCCATTCTTTTTTTCTCCTATTTATTTAATATAAATATCACCTTAGTCGTTAAACGTTGCACCAGTTGGCATAATGTTAAAGTCAATAACAATAAACTCTGCTGCCTTAGCCGGTTGAATGAATATATCTCCTTTCATGATA
>CERJ01002964.1_pt1 | contig 13868 bp, 14 predicted proteins | sample 530781 | NCBI WGS metagenome assembly CERJ01 (sample SAMEA2620967, study PRJEB7988) | marine metagenome | biome: marine biome (ENVO:00000447); feature: deep chlorophyll maximum layer (ENVO:xxxxxxxx); material: "saline water (ENVO:00002010), including plankton (ENVO:xxxxxxxx)" | depth 30 m
ATTAGAGACTTTGCAACACAAGGTGCTCCTAGTATAATGAATCCTGCATTAAGTGCTTATCAGCAAAACCTTGACCCTAGTATGCTTGATGTAGCTAACAATCCATATGTTAATAATATGGCACAAGCAGCAGCAGATAGAGCAATGTCAGGTGTACAAGATAGTTTAGCAGATATAAGAGGCGGTGCTATTATGTCAGGAGGTTATGGTGGTGGCAGACAAGGTATTGCAGAAGGTAATGCTATAGCAGGGGCAGCTGACGCAGCTAACCAAGCAGCAGCACAGATATATAGTAATGCATATGGACAAGGATTAGGACAACAAAGAGCTACACTAGGAATGACTGGTGGTTTAATGCAAGCTGGGTTTAGTCCTTATAGTGCATTAAGTGCATCAGGCGGGCAACAACAAAAAAGAGAGCAAGCATTGATTCAAGATGCAATGGCTAAACAAGAGTTTGAACAAAACTTACCATACCAGCAGTTAAAACAATATCAGTCTGGTATTACAGGGTTTAGTCCTTTAGTTGGAAACGCAGGACAATCTATATCAACAACACCGGGTGCTAGTGTTATAAGCAACTTAGGTGGCTTGGCTCAAATGTATAGTTTATTTTAAGGAGACAAAATGGCAATAGGCCCTATAAAAATTACTTTAGCAGATAGGTATGAAAACCCCTATCCTACAGATGTGCATTCTCCTTACACTGCTCCAGTGTCTACTCCGGCACAAAACACTAGTGGGCCCGGTCCTTGGAATAATTTTAATCCAGTACAGCCGAATGTATTTGACCCTACTGTGCAAATTAATCCAGCAGGTGTAACTTCAGAAGATGGTTTAATGACAGAGCCGGCTATGTATTTGTATCCGGGCGAAGAAATAGGAATTGATGGTGTGCCTTACAGACCAGATGCTGGTCAGACTAGACCAGAGTACAGCTATGAACCAAATCAAAACAATACTGCTACTGTAGCAAACACAGTACCAACAACACCAGTATTAACTCCAAAAGTTTTTACACAACGCACACCTTCTGGAACTGTATACGCACCAGATTTGTCTGCGTACAATGATTCATCATTGTTTAATTATACTGGTCCGGGTGGCTTAGATGAGTATACTTATGGGCAAGGATTAAGAACAGGTGGTGCAGATTATAGTATTTTTGGTACACCTGCTAATGCAATAAATCCTTATTATGAAGGACAGTTTAAACCACAAGGGCCTGCGGATGCTGCAATAAATATGCCAGCAGTTGAATTACCTGAGGGTGTACAACCAGTAACTCCTACAGAAGTAAGTGCAGACGTTAGTATGCCGGGATTTGTTGGTGGTGGTAATTCAGTGGTAGGTGGAAGTTTGCCTAGTGATTTAACATATCAGCAGACAATAGATGAGATGGGTATATTTGGACCAGACAATCCTCCACCTAGCACTATGTTTCCTAGCCCTAATAATGCAGAGCCTTCTATATTTTTAACCCCTGAGCAACAAGCTATATTGGCAGAACAAGATAGAATGCAACAAGGACAAATAAGCAATGCAACTATACAACCACCTGCTATAGACAAAGTTGTGTCTGATTATATAAATGACCAAGCTGCTACAGATGAAATTGTTTCTAATTACATAAATAGTAGACCTACAGTACAAGACCAAGCCGACCAGTTACAAAATATGGCTGACCAAATGGCACTTAATTTAACAGCAGAAGAATTAAGAGATGGTTTGTTTATTGAGCCTACATTTAGTAGAGACAGTAATGGCAATTTTGTAGGTAAAATGGGAATACCTGATGCATTTTTACAGGACAAGACACCAATAGAATCTGAAGCTGATTATTCTTTTGATGATAGTATGTTGTTTAATCAACCACTAACTCAAGCAGAAATGGATAACCAAGATTTGTACCAAGGCAATGATGGTAATTACTATAAAAACTATGATGATTTAGGTACAGAACCGGTAACACCAAAACCAGTGGCTGGGCCTAGAGAAGAAACTCTTAATGACATTTATAATGATATTGCTGAGTTAGAAAATAAAATAAAGTTTGAAAATCAATACACAGATACTTTAAAAACAACTAGGGAGTTTGCAGAAGCTAGAGCAGACGCTATTATTAAAGCAGTTAATAGCGAAAGAGCTGATGTAAAAGATGTAGCTAGAAGACCTGCACCTAGGTCTACACCTGCACCTAGGCCTACTGCTCCAGCAGGAGGATACAGCACAGGAAGTTTAAACAATAGTTTTTCAACACGAAGAGATGTAAGAAATCTTTTTGATTAGGAAGAAAACATGAATTACAAATTTAAAGGAGAAAGATAATGGGTTACTGTACAAATGCTAGTGGAGCACTAATTCCATTTGCTAATGATAAAGCATCTTGTGATGCAGTCGGAGGAACTTTTACAGCAGATGTAAACCCTACGTTTGCAGATTCAACAGATGGATTTGCGTCAGCTTTAAACCCGAATACTTATTTAGAGGCTTCTGAAAATATAGCTAACTATCCATATGTCGGAGGTGCATTAGACATTTTAAATCCGGTAGAGCCTGTTGCAGAATATATTAAAAGTTTGTCTGACCCAGAGTTAAGAAAAGCTACTTTAGAGTTTGTAAAACAAAATCCGTTAAAAGCTACGTTAGCTGGTGTTGCGGGGTTTGTTACTAAAAAAATGAAAAAGGTAGGTTCGAGTGCAAGAGCAGCAGGTTTAATTAACGCAGGTAGTAATGTACTAGCTGATGAAGATTTAGGTTTAATTCAAAATGTACAAGAATACTATATTGACCCTGCTAAAGCAGAACTAGAAAAAGGTCTTTTCAATGTAACAGGTGAAACAACTGAAGAAGAAACTACTGACAACGAAGAACAAAGAAAGAAAGATGAAAAAATAGCCGATGACATAGTGTCAAATAAAGGAAGTAAAGAAGAAGAGGAGGCAAGAAAAAGTTTTGCCGACAGGTTTAAAGAAGGCATGAAAGACCCGGCTACTTTAAATAAGCTAGGTATGCTTATGGATTACTATGGTAGAAACTTACAAGACAGGGGAGAAAATCCTTTAGTAGCTTATGAAAAAGCTCAGGCAACTAAAGCTGCTGCTGGTAAGCCAGACACTGCTGCATTTAATGCTGTTGATATGAGCAGAGAAGATTTAGAAAATATATTTACACCAAAGAAAGGGTGGTTTAAATTTAAAAGCGAAGCATCTAGAAAAAAAGCAGCTTCTGATATGATAGGTAGATACAGAACTATACAAAACGCAGCTTTTACTAGGCATGGTGTTATACTTACTCATGCAGAAATAATGGCAATGCTTGAAAAAGAAAGAGACGAAGCAGCAGCAAGAGCAGCAGCAAACAAATAGAGGTAGTATATGGCTACAAGAAAAGAAGAAGAAGAACATCCTTTTGCCGATTTTGATTTTGGCAGTGCTTCATCTCCTGATTTAAACGAAGATTATTATAGCAACTTTGATTTTAATTCAGGCGGTAGTGGGTCAGCTTTTGATTATTCTATAGATAGGTTAATGAGGGCATCAGGCAGAGGCTTGTCTGAGTTGTTGCCTAAGATGGGTACTCAGTTGCCTTTAAATGTAAGAGACTACGGTAGCACACTGCAACAAGCAGGTGAACAAGGCATGAAAGAATATACTCCTGAGTACGAAGGAGGAATATTTGACCAGTCTTTGTCAGACATGCCGGGATTTATTGGTGAGAAGTTAGCAGAAAATGGTGCTGCTTCTGCAATAACTATGTTTGGTTTAACCCTAGGTCAAAATCTTATGATGAAGGGACCGGGTGCTACTAAACTTATTGGTGCTGGTATAACAGGAGCTGCTGCTGGGTTAAACTATTTAATGCTGTTAGATGAAGCGGTAGAAACACACGCAGCTGCTGATAACAAAACAGTAGATGAGTTAACAGACAAAGAAATAGGCAGGGCTAGTTGGACTGCTATACAAAATGCAGGATTAGATTTTGTACTTCCTAATGTATGGGCTAGGTCTTTAAACAAAGCAGGGTTGCCTGCCAAGAAATCTTTAAAGCAAATAGCTAAAAATTTAAAAGAAACAGACAAAGAAAAAATAGGTGCTATGCTGTACAAAGGAGCAAAACAAACTGCTCAGTCAGCAGGTATAGAAGGTGCTACAGAAACTGCACAGCAAATAAACACAATGCGTACTTCTGCATTAGGCTTAGAAGGACTGGACAAAAATGATTTAGCTACTGATTTTGTAGTAGGTGCTGCTGGTGGTGGTGTCTATGGTTCTCCTGTTGCACTTAGCAAAGCTACAGATGTAAACAGAAGTCGTAAGAAAGATAAATTAATTTTAGATTATGAAGACGCTCGTAAAAAAGCTGCTGCTGCTGAACAGTATACTTTAAACGTAGACCAATATAACAAGCAGTATGATGAGCTACTAAAGCAATTTAATACAATGACTGGGGCAGGTGTAGCTACTGCTGGTGTAGGCCCTGTTGTTAGACAGCCAGATGCAATGGTAAACATCAGGCCACCTAAAAAGGACATTGATGCGAATGTAGAAGATGTAATTCCTGAGCTGTTTAATGCAGAAGCAGACCCTAAAGGATTTCTTACTAATATTAAAGACGCAGCTGCTAATGTGTTACTAAGAAGAGCAACAGATGGTCTTCCTGATATACGCAACAGAGTACAGACAGGTAAAGAAATGGCAGCTTTTATGGCAGTGTCTTCTCCTCTTACTGATGTTGCTACTGGTAGTAATGAAACACAAGATGTATCTAAGTCTTTTGAAACACTTAGGCATACATACATTGGTGATTACATAAACAAGTTTGAAAAAATTAAAAATAAATGGACTCGCCATGTAGCTCTTATGGGGGAAATGGCTAGTAGTGTTAGACCTTCTGTTAATAAATACATAGCAGCTAAGCTAGAAGAAAATAATCCTAATCCTTTGTACAATTTAAAAGAAGCAGAAGCTGAGGTAACTAGGTCTTTAGGTAAAAGAAAGAAAAAAGAATTAGATGCGAGTATAAAAGATATAGCTGGCATACAAGAAAATATTTATCAAGCGTTAAGCAAAACATTAGGTAAAGATGGTTTAACTATTGGACACCAAGAGGGTTATTTAACTAGAGGTATTGACTATAAAAAAGTTAAAAAGAATCCAGAAAGGTTTAGACAAAGTTTAATAAACGATGTTGGACTTAGTACAGTAGAAGCAGATTTAGTATTACAAAATGTATTAAATGATGTTGACCCTAATGTGTTTACTTCTGAGCAAATTAGAGCAGAAGCTACAGATGGTGGTATGGGAGTATCTTCTTTTGAAAGAGCAAGAGATGGTAAGTGGGATAATCTTTCTCCTGAGTTTAGAAATGAAGATACGCTAGATTCTATAGAAAGGTATTTGTTTAGTGCTGTTACAAGAATGGCATCAGCAGAAGCATTTGGTGGAGACAAAGCTAATAAGTATAACGATGCTATTAATACTTTGATTGAAGCAGGTGCAGTTGATTCAGCTCAAGTAGAAAAGCTATGGGGTATTTATGATGCATACCATAATGTATATAAGAAACCAAAGACACCTGAACAACGAGCTGCTATACAAGCAATGAAAGGTTTGTCTACAGTAACTTCTATCAGTTACTTAGGATTAGCTACTATAAGTTCTTGGACTGAGCCTATGTGGATTGGACAAAGAGCTGGCTGGTACAACATGCTTAAGGCTTCACCTACTGTAGCTGGATATGCGTTGAAAGGACTAGCTCGTTCTATTTATGGAGGGTCAGAAGGAAAAGATGCAAGAACTTCTTTTGGCCGAGACTTGCTTAGAGTTATGGGCATGGCAATGCAACCACAAATGTCTGAAAGAATAGACAAGCTAATGGCAGGAGATAGGAATGTTGCATTAAACTATTTCTTTCGTAGTCCGGGTGCTATGTTTTTAACACAGTACACAAACGCTGTAAGAGTATGGACTGCTGCTGCTGGTTTAAATATGATACAAGACCAGTTAAACAACATAAATAATTTAAGTAAAACAAAGAAAAGAATGTTGTTGCAAGAGTTAAAAGAAAATGGATTAAGCCTGTCAGACTTTGAAAAGGTAGGTGCTCTTGCTAATGGTAACATTAAAAATGCTATATTAGATGATGCATTCTTAGACAGTACATTTGTAAATTCAAAAGGTAATATTATTTCTGTAAGAGATGTAATGATTCCTTGGATGCGTAAGATAACAACAGATGTAGCACTTGAGCCTACTGCTGGCAATCGCCCACTCTGGATGTCAGACCCTAATCTCATGTTAATTGCTCAGCTTAAGTCTTTCCCTATACTATTTGGTAATACAATAGCTAGAAGAATAAATGCTAAAATAAATCCACAGTTTTGTTCGGCAGATTTTGTTGGAAAAATGGCTGCGATTTCATCTATAAGTGCAGCAATAGGAATGGCTGCATTAGCTATGGCAATCAAAGATGCTATTAAGGGTGTGGAAGAAGAAAGGGGTGTATTAGAAACAGTAAGTGCTGTTGGTATTCCATTGATAGGAGAGCTTGGAGATGCTAAAGTTGCGGGTTACATTGCAGGGCCGGGTCCGGCATACGTTGATGGTTTCTTAAGAAAGATTATGGGTGAGGAACCAATAGGAGAGACTGCGGAAGAAATGTACAAGATATTTTTAAATGCTACTACTGGTAGAATCGGACAAGAATATTTCTTAGGGGATTAATTATGAGAAAATGTATAGACTTAGATAATCAACCGGGATTTCAAAATATAAAATCTCCTCCTTTGCAACAAGCTATTGATAAAGGATTGTCAGAGATTGCTTGGGGATATAAAAAAAGTAAGCCTAAGAAGAAACAGCCTTCAAAAGTTTAGTTATATTGACTAAATACATCTTAGATGCTTTGTTATCTCCACCCATGATTTGAAATGGTTTCATTTCTTCCATTGTTTTTCTTAGCTTATCTGTATTAAATACTAAGCTACAACACAACTCCCCATCTTTAACTAAATTATGTACCCACAGCTCAGCCTCTGTGCTAGTTAATCCTGAGGGTTTACCATAGCTCTCTGTCTCAATACATATGTTGCCAGTAGTTGCCCACTTATCTCTTTCTGTTTTAACCTCACACTTCTTAGCACCTGAGAACATTTCATCTATGTGCCTCTCCCACTGCTGACCAAACTCTAGGTCAACATCAAACTTCTTTAATTCCTTTATGTCCTTGCTCTTGTTTAGTGCCAAGTTCCTCTCCTTTTATTTCAACAACAACATAGTTGTCATCATCTAATCCACCAATCTCTGTAGTAACCTTAGTTACTATTTCAAAATGGTCATCTTCAATAACCCCACCTTCCACTAACGCATCCATAAGAAACTTATGCATAGTAAATGTATAGTTATCCAAATCTCTTTTGTGTTTTGTTTTAAAGTATAGCTTGTAATGTGGCTGTATTGTTTTGTATTTAGGTAGTGTTAGTACCCACTCCATTACAGTATCATGATAGGCTCGTTTAACATTATTCTTTTGTATGTAATGCATAGGAAAGAAATTGTTTAAACTAACTAAGTGTTCCCTTTTCTTTTCGCCTCTGCCTCTTGTGAATACAGGCAAGGGTAGTATCCCTTTGTGCTTCATTACTTTCTCCAGTCTGACTTCCAAAGTCTAGGGTTTTGTTTTTTCTTTCTGAGTTTAATGTATAGCTTGGAAGTCTCATCCAGTTGGACAAGACCCCAAGTATTTTTAGATTTAGTCTTTAAGCTCATTGACTATGTCTTTGTCAAGTAGCCTCCAAATGATTAACGCTGTGATTAAACCAGCTAATCCAGCATTGCCTAAAGTCCAAACTATATCAAGTACAGAACCGATTACATTGCCTGTAAGGAATGCTACCTTTTGGCCAAATATAATCTGTAGTACAATTGATAAACTTATCAACTTAATGCCGACATCTATCGCACCATCAGCACCATTCTTGATTTTCTCTAACATAACTTGCTCCTATATTAGTCTAACATTTTTATAATAATTAGTTGAAGGGTAATGATAAGTACAATAGTTTCTATCATTCTGTGTCTCTCTCTTCTTCAACTAAGTCTACAAGTTCACAGACACTACCAGTACACGCTAATGACTTAGTACCTACTGTCATATCTGTCAGCTCGTACTCGCTAATTAAATCCCAGTCAACAGACTTAGGCATTTGCTTAGCCAGTTCTTCATACTGTTTCTTAGTGCAGTCTTCATAAGGTGCTTGTTGGTAGGTGTGGTCTGAGTGTGGTAAGAAACTAACACCACTGACTTCATCAAAGTGCTTGTATACCCATGCACCTACTTCCATCCACTCATGTTCTCTTACACTAACAGTAACGCTAGGCTTATGCTCACAATAATATCTTTGGTAAGTGAGCCATAGTTCTAGCTGTTCGATAGCAGTCCTATCATTCCTAAGTATAGCACCCTTTGGTGCTTTCATTGGAAAGGTAAAGACTTTAACGCTATCAGGTTTCATAACATCAGCCTCACAAGGTATGCCTTGTTCTTCCATTAGACGAGCGATAGGGTCTTTAGCATCTGCCCTAACTCTACGGAAATAGTAGTCATTGTGCCTAGTGTGTATTCCACTTGCACTATCTACTAATTGACTGACTGTGCCACTAGGCTTAATCGCTGTTGTTGCAGTGGCTTGACTAATGCCTAGCAGTTCTGACCAATGCTCATTAATCTTAACTGATTCTTTTCTAAGGTCGCTGAGAAAGTCAGGTAAACTTCTTTTACCATAGTAGCCTCTATCTTCACTGCTACCATTCATAAAACTGTTGTCCATTATACCAGTTAATGACACTCCAAGCAAGGCTTCTTCTTCTGTATTTTTAACCCATTTCGGTCTAAGTCTCTTAATGTTAGTAAGACTTGCCTGAAATGTGCCCAGTGTGGTGGCTAATCTTACCTTACGGAGTATATCTTTCTGTGTGTCTGTTGCTCGTATCACTACCTCTGTTAAGTTGCAAAATTGACCATCTCTTAGGATTATTTCGCTACATGGATTACAACCAAAGTCATGCTCAGTGTCTCTTCTGCCTATAGAGGCTACTTGTTTGATAGCGGCTTCTCTGTTAAAGATACCACGCTCACCTGACTTAGACTCATATAATGCAGTCCATTCTTTCATAAATATTCCCATGTCAGGCTTCTCTGTATAGCATACACTGTTGTTACTGAGTGCCATTTCCGGTGTGTCTGACCACCACTGACCTGACTTAGCGTTACGCATACGCTCGTCAGTTAAGTTAGATAGGGAGATAAGTGCTGACCTACGCACACCACCTACGACTACCACCTCTGCTACCTTACACATCATTCTATGACACTCATAACTTGTCAGCTTTCTTCCTACTGCTTCTTTAAATAGGTTAGTAGCGAAGTTAAATAAGTCAAGCAGTGGTTCAGGGCCACTTGCTCTGCCACCAAAAGTAGCTAACCTAGAGCCCTTAGGTCTAATCTTAGAGAAATCCCACTTAGGCATCTCACCATTATATAAGTAAGTAATGAGTTTTCTAAATGCAGACTGCCAACCCTCTTTGCTGTCCTGTACTACTACTGTATCCTCTACATCTATCATCTCCTCAGGTACTTCGGGTAGCTTAGAAATAAATTGTCTCTCTACACTAAAGCCTACACCAGTACCATGCATTAGAATGTATAGGCACTCATCAAATGCCTTAGGATGGTCAACACTTAGATAGGCACAGTTGTATCCGGCTATGTTGTTGTCTTTGAGTGCCTTGCCTGATGTCATCAATGCTCTCATACTTGGCATAACTTCTAGTTTAAGCACTGCTTCTTCAAGTATCTTCCTAGTCTTAGGTAATAACTCATGGTCACAATTCTCTTTGAGATGTTCTTCCATGAAGTCAAAGTATCTAGCGACTGTCTCTTTCCATGTCTCTCTTCTGTTCTTCTCAGGTAGCCACCTTGCGTATCTGCTTAGTGCTATAAAATTTTGGTAGTCATTTGGTAATGTGTTCATTCTTCATCCTCTAGTGGTGCGATTTCAATGTCAACCATCTTCTCGCCATTCTCATCATAATAATCTTTGTACTTCAATCTTCCATTTCTATGTAGCAGTATAGCTGTTGTTATACCTTTGTCGTATGCTTTCTTGTGCGTAAAGTATATAGCAACTGCACCTAGTAACAAAAGACTTCCACTTAATGCTAAGTATTCCATTCTCGTTCCTCGAAATCTTCTAAAAATCTATCTTTCTTCTCGATAAGTTTACTTTCAAATGCATCAAGCAACTCATCAGGCTCTATCTCTAACTCATCACAGATTAAACAGGTGTCATAAGTTGCAGAGATAAAAGCCTTTAGCTCTGGTAGTAGCTTCAAAAACTTGCTCCTTTGTTGTCAACAAAATAATTAGTTATCTTGCCTGAGGGAATAGGTTTAGCTATTAATCCACCAGTCTCACTGAAACAGTCTTCCTTGAAACCACAGAAAGAACAAGTCATGCATAGCTTTTCTTCTCCCTTCTTGTTTATGGTAGTAGCGTTGGCTATCCTCATAGGCGGTACATCCATTTTCATCTTGTCTTTTAAGTCAACAATAAAAGTATCAACATCTTGTTCAAGTTCCTGTTTGCACAGCTTGAGAGTTGATTTGTTTTTATTCAAAGCAAGGAAGTATCCATGCTTTCTGTTGTCAGATTTTCCGTAGGCTGATAGTTGTTTTATGTAGCCGAAGCCATCATCTTTGATACCATCCTCGTCAAACTTATTTTCCCAAGACCAAGCACTTGCGGTTTTTATGTCCACAAGTTCTCCGTCAATAGTACAATCCTGAGAACCATCCACTCCCTCTACAGTATGTTTCTTTTGTTGGTCTTCTACTTTGTGTCCTGATAACTTAATCAAGGCCACAAGCATGGCTTCTAGTACATGACCTTGTAGAAAGGTAAGGTACACACTCCCATCTATCTCCTCAGGTGTGTACCCCTTCACAGTATACCACTGTGCCCTTTCACAACGACCAATGCTAGACATTCTCAAGTTTGCCTTTGCTTCATAAGGTTCAAAGGCATTCTTAATTGCCTGTTCAACCTCTCTACCACATTGCATAGCTATGGTATCTAAGTCTCCGGAATAATCCTTTGACTTCATTACCTCGTATACATCGGGTATTATAGTGTCTATACTCTTTTCCACTTTCTTACTCCTCTCTTGTTGTAATTTCTATTAGCCGATTTAAATACCATTGTGCTTTCTTTAAATCTTCTAATCCATTCTTCATTTTGTAACGAGTTACATATTTTATCACATTGCCTTCTAGAAAACTCATGTTTTTTGAAGTGATATAATCAATGCACTCTATCCCTTGTGTGTAATGCTCAGGATTGATGTTATCTTTCTTTCTATTCTCATTCCATTGCACTTTAAATTCTTTGTCAGCCATTCCTATCTGTCCTATTAACATATTTAGTTAAAAAATCTTCAATGCCATTAGAGTGGTAATGTTTAGATGGAATAACTGTAGCACCTCTAGGTACTCCCCATCTTCCTGTTGTGTAAAAGTATTGGTATGTCTGGTCTTCATGAATCCAAAACATTTTTGCACCTGCTTTGTACTCATATGTTATGTCATTGTCATCTAAGTGTTTAATCACATCTTCTAATTTTTCATTGGTATCTCTCCTAAACTTTTTCTCTCCACGAGAGTTTGTTCTGTCATAATACCATTCGCTCTTAGTGTGTTTCATTCCAACTTCTCCCTATTTTATACTCTCCAGTTATTGGACAGTTTAGTTTGTAATAATCTGTTGTCTGCTCCATGGCCTTAACAACTAAAGAACCAATCTCATCTGCATCCTCTGGACTGCACTCTAGTTGTATCTCATCATGTATAACACCCAGTTGCCTGTACTCTAGGTGTAGTGCAAGCGAGTGAAAAATAACCCATGCTCTCTTACTTATTATAGCACCCGCACTCTGTAGTAAAAAATTAAGTGAGGCATGTTCGCTCCTAACTTTGACGTGTCTACCATCTAATGCCTTGAGGTATCCCTTGTCTGATGCTTTGCCTACCCTTTCTCTTAGTACCTTTAATGCAGGTGTGTTGTTAAGGAAGTTCTCTTTTAGTTTCTTCCCTTCTTCTATGCCACCGCCTGCTATACTACCTATCTTCTTATCACCTGCACCATAGAGGAATGCATAGATAAATGTCTTGGCCTTATCTCTTGTGTCTAGTCCGGCTGACTTTTGATTGGCGGTATGTATGTCACCTGTGAGTAATTCCTTTGTATAGTTCTCATCTCTCATGTAGTGGGCGAGGCATCTTAGTTCTAGTCCACTGAGGTCAGCACCTACTAGCACCTTATCCTCAGGCACAGTAAACAAGGCTCTCATCTCAGAGCCATACTCTTTACCACTAGCAGTTACTTGTTGTAGGTTTGGATTGCTACTGCTCATCCTGTGAGTTACAGTTCCCATGGTGTGTACTCTGCTATGTATCCTACCAGTTCTCTCATCTATAGCATCAAGCCATGAGTTAATCTGACCTTGTCTCTTTTGTAACATAAGGTATCTGCCAATGAGTTGTGCCTCAGGTATGTCTACATCCTTGAGTGTGGACTCATCAACCTTAGGTCTGCCAGTTTCAGTAAATACCTCAGGCTTCCAACCATAGTGCATAAGGTGTCTACCTACTTGTTGCCTACTACCTAAGTTTAGTTCGGGGTATGCCCAGTAACCATAGTCACCTTCCTCATTGGTATGACATTGCAAGTCTACCTCTGCTTGGTATCCCTTGGTTCTAGTAAAGTCCTTCTTAAATCTCTGCTCCACTGGTTTCTTGCTTTTCCATACTGGCAGTGGTTTGAATGACTTGTGTACTTCTTCTTCTGCTTTTCTTAAGTCATCATTTACTTGTTGTAATATCTCTATCGCACCTCGCTCATCAAAGAGCCAACCAGTTCTCTCTTGCCAAGAACAGTGCCTTTTAGTAGCATACTCTAAGTCAATAGCATCTCTGCTTAATCCTTTCTGTCTTAGAATTTTAAAGACTTTAGTTGTTATCTCCACATCTCTAAAGCAATAGTCAATCATCTCCGTACTTAGCTTTGACCAATCCTCATGCTCTCCCTTAGGGTAGCCTAGGTACTCACCCCAGTTAGCCAATGAGTGTCCACCCTCTCTGCGTGGACTGTCCAATTGACTCAGTATAAGAGTGTCCTCTAAGGCTACATTGCTAAAGTCTATGCTGTGTAGCTGAGCTAGAACAGGTACATCAAACGCTATTCCGTTATGAAATACAACAGTCTCTACCTCGTCAGAGTCTAACCAGTCTTGGAATCTACCATTGTCATTTATATCCCAACCTTCTTCGGGATACCATATCTTAGTTTCCTCGCTGTATATATCTTGAACCGCAATACACCACACTTTAGTAGCTTCTATGCCATCAGTTTCTATGTCACAACTAAAAATCGCCATCGCTACTCCATCCACCCACATCAGGATTGACACCTTTCTCTAGCCTAGCAGTCTCAGGGTTAAAGTATGTCCAACCACCCTCTCCTGTCTGACCAGTTCTTCTTAACTTAGGTACTCTAATGCGTGTTGAGTTCTTAGTGTAGTCATCCTCTGCTAACTTATCTCTTGAGAATAGTATGTTAGTATGGCAGGCCTGAGGTATAGCACCACTACCCTTGACATCATACTCGCTTATCTTATGAGGATGTGAGCCATCATCAGGCTTCCTTGTATGTGTGCTCAGTATAACTGCACACTTAGTTTCTTTACACAGCTTTATGAATCTGTCCATGACTTCTTCAATGTTCTCATTACTTAGGTTTTTAATTGCAGTATG
>CERJ01001504.1_pt1 | contig 13829 bp, 3 predicted proteins | sample 530781 | NCBI WGS metagenome assembly CERJ01 (sample SAMEA2620967, study PRJEB7988) | marine metagenome | biome: marine biome (ENVO:00000447); feature: deep chlorophyll maximum layer (ENVO:xxxxxxxx); material: "saline water (ENVO:00002010), including plankton (ENVO:xxxxxxxx)" | depth 30 m
ACCAGCAGTAGGGGCTGACCATATTGTTTGTTTACCACTACTAGGAAAAGTAATTACATGTCCGGCAGTAGGAGAATCACTTGTTGGAAGATAAAATTCTGAATCACCAGTATTAATTTTCACTAAACCGTCACCATTAGGTACTAGTTTAATATCACCATTAGTATTTTGACTTGATATAGTATTAGCATCAATCCTGATGTTATCTATATCAGCATGACCATTTGCTAATTCGATATTACCATTCTGTAGAGTTAAATCCCCATTTTCGGACACAAAACCCTTTTTGACCTTAAAATCTACTTCCGTCATTTAATCACCTCAACTTAAGTCCATACCTTGAATTGTAATTTTTGCTGATATTGGGCTGCCGTGTGCTCCACTATTTGCTGTGAGTTTTAACAATAGACTACCACTATTGAAACCAATTGCATAAGTACCAATAACAGCAGTACCTGCACTCAAAGTGACTCCATAAGGAGTACCTATTACACCAGCACTACTACCATTAGTAATCACATGTGCAGTAGATAATTCTGTTACATCTGTACCACTTACATTACCAGTAATTGCCATAAATAATCTCAAAGCCTTAAATTTAGCAGTTTTTGTAGAATCTAAAAGTGTTATATCAATTACATTTGAATCTGCGTTTGACCCACCAGTACCACCAGTTATCACACTGGAAAATCCAGCACCACCAACTTCCAAATCAATTGCAGGGTCTGTACCTGTATTTATTCCAACCTTATCAGCGGATTTATCAACGAACAATAGGCCACTATCTCCGTTATTTTTCTTTACATTCAAATCACCCGAACCTGTAATAGTGCCAGCAACTACACTGGTAGCATCGACAGCGTCTAAATACCCATTAGCAAATCTTATTGCTGAAGAACCTAAATTGTAAGTACTATCAGTACTAGGATAGATATTTTGATTAAATGTCCAAGCATCATTAGCGTTACTCCAAGTTATTTCTTTATTTGTTGAAGTACCTGCTAATTTTATACCACCACCATCAGATGTTAAATCACTAGAAGCACCAAAATTCACAATTTTTTGAGTTGCAGCACCAGTAACTGCTTGACTCAAAGTTATTTCAGTACCATTACCAGCAATGCTTGCTATTGTAGTACCTCCGGCTATTCCAGTAAAACCACCTGCACTACCATCACCACTAGTTATAGTCATACCGACTACTAGAGAACTGGTATCTGCAATGTTAGTGACAACAGCAGACGCATTAGAAAAATTACCTGTTATAGTACCACTTGTTATATTACCTAATTGAATAAATTTATCGTCTACAGTAAGTGTATTACTATTTATTGTGGTAGTTTCACCGTTGACAATAAAATTACCTGTTACAGTCAAATCTTTACTTACAGTCAATACATCGTTAGTTCTACCTATACTTACTACAGATGTCAAAGCAGTAGGTAAATCAGAATTAGCAAGAGCAGCAGATGTTACTGCACTACCGGATGTTTTCAAAAAATGCCCATTAGTAAAACTACTAGGGGTGTCTGATAAACCTAGAAACGTTGATGTTCCTGCTCCTACAGATACTTCACTAGTACCAAATTTTAATTTATCACTATCATCTTCGTCTACCCATAATGTAAATGCATTACCGGGATTATCATTAACTTTCGTAAATTGTAATCCTGTTGGGTTATACACTAAACCACTAATACTAGCATTACCCCCTAAAGTCAATAACTTAGGGTTGCTAGATGCATTGAATGTTAAAGAACTAGAAGCAGCAAAGGCTGCTGAAGCAGTACCAAGTTGAACTTCATTAGCATTACCAGCAGACGTAGATGTAGAAAGACTCGCATCTAAAACCTTAACCCACGCACTACCAGTATAACTGAAAATACCCCAAGATTGAGGACCAATTGATATGTTTATTCCTGTACTATCAAAAGCAATACTATGTGTATTAGCCGCTAAATTGGTGACTATCACAGTATGACCGGGAGGAAACGCAGCATCTGAAACATCAGGATTCAATGTTATACCAGCACCCGGAGTAATTAGGAAATAATTGTAATCGTCATATTCAAATGTGATATTAGAACTAGTTGAGGCTTGATATAAATTATCTGGACCTAATTTGAAAGTTCTTCTTGAACCTCCTAACTTTCCAGAAAAATACAATGCATCGTTACCGTGTACATCTTTACTCATCCACATAGCACCTAACGTTGAGTCCTCTAACTGTCCGTTCTCATTACCTGCACCATGCATAGCATCTAAATCTTGAAACTCGTTTATTCTAGTAGTATCATTGATTGCTGCACCAACAGCACTCTTCACCATTGGTGTAAAGTATATTGGAGATGGTTTCAAAAAAGTTCTAACATCGAATACTTCTTGTATATCGACATTTAAATCTCCACCATTAGATGCTTGATATGTCGCTCTTACTACAGCCAATACAGTAGATTGTTTGACATCTAAACTACTATCGGGGTCTGTCAAAAATGCACTTGGTGTACTAGGGAAAGTCGTAGTGTTAGTACCTTTTTCTACTCTAATACCCTTGTTAGTGTTACCACTACCAGTATCAGATGTGACGTATACAACAAACAGACATTGCTCTCCTGAACCTAAAGCAGAATTACTTCCACTAGTATTAGCGGCAGTTAATTGGAAGGTCATTGCTGTTGGAGCGTTGTTGGTGTAACCATCAGCAAAATCACAAATCAGACCATCTATTACAGCATGACCACCTTTTATTGTTATAGTGTAATTACCATCATGTGTTACAGCACCGGGTAAAGACGCTGGTGTATTACGAGTGCTTGCTGTAGTAGCCGTATCTTCCAAAGACAATATCCCATTGCCATGTGTTGCTGCTATCAAATTAGTTAAAGATGGGGATAGTATAAATCCGCCATCAGTCAATGTTGTTGTGTGTCCAGAAATTGGGTCTGCCATATTATTTCACCTCGATTAGTAATTGTATTTTCATTTCATTTGTGTCTGTTTTCAATATTGGTCTAAAAACATGTCTTGATACTGGTGTAAATCCAGTACTAGTACGCATTTGAATATAAACTTCCTTCAAACTTTCATCGAAAGCATATGTTGTAGGAATATCTGCTTCTACCAATAATGTAGAATTATCTATTACCTTAACAGTTGGAGACAGGGTTAACGCAGGTCTTCCTGCACTACCATCGCTACTTGTAGAAGGTGTACCATCAAAACCCAATGTTAATTCATTTATATTATCGGCAATTGTTTCTACCATAAGTCGCTTCAAGTGGTCGTTTACGGGCATTAATAATCACCTTCTATATCAATATAGACTCCTTTGTTTAATCCAATACTAGAAACAGTAGTACTGCCACTTATCGTAGCAGCACCTCCAATACTTCTCCTTCCGGCGTGTTGACCTAACAAAATTTTCTCCTCTGCTACTGACCGCACAAGTATGGATGGTATTACTTTTACTTCTAAAGAATTGAAGAATGAAAAATTGTAATCTCTTATTTGAGTAGTTTTTTCAGGCATACGAGTTGCCACATTCAATGCTGAATTTTGAGATAACATATGTAATACACCACTCAAACCACTTGTTGAAGAAACAAACTTAAAATCACTCAGATTTTTTCGTGTATCGTGTTTTGCATCGATAATAGATAAAATTTCACCCTTGTAAGAAACCAAATCACCGGGTCTATACTTCCAAGCATCGGGATGGCCTCTACTATCAATAGCACCCTTCGCAAGTTTATTTGTCTGTAACACCTTTCGTGCTACTTTTCTAGCGGCTTCTGATGTTTTTACAGTAACATCGATTGTAGGAGCAATTTGTTCTCTAACATTCACATTAAACTTACTTTGTTGACTTTCAGCATCTTCCATAGTAATTATTACATCATCATTCAAAGTAGAAGGAACACCTTGTATAGTTACTCTATTCTCTCTATCATTCAGAGGATTTGTATTCTCTGTACCACGCCTTTTCTCTTCTAACAACAAAGAAGGTACTTTTTGATGAGATGCTGGAATATATTGTAAATTACCGTATTTATTCATATTTAGTGACCTATTATCGTATTTTGAAATTAAATTTAGAGCAGTTATAGCATTCATAGAATTGAAATCATGAGCAAGAAATACATTACTGTGTTTTCTTCTATTTGTACCAGCACTAGTCAAATTCATAGTTTCGCCAATACCCACAGATGTAGCAGAATCTTCCATTTGAGATGTCATTTTTAATACTAAATCTGTAGTTCTAAAACCTATATCTACCGTTCTACCAAAATGTAAAGATAAAGGTGGATTTAACGTCAGAGGGTCAATCACCCCATCTCTTATTCCCTGTCTAATGAAAGCATCATGATAAATCGGAGTAGGGCTAAACCCTAAATCTGTTAATGTTCTTTTCCTCATATTGCGAAGTTCTAATAACAGACCATTAGAAGTACTACTCTGTGTACTAGTAGTCAATCTTTTTTGAGGATTTAAAGAAGAAAATACAATTTTAGTTGTAACATTTCTACCCTCCGGTGTCCAAATATCACTTTTTAAGGAATGGCCGGGTGTTTCAAAATGCGTTATTAACAAAGAATCACCAGATTCTACGTATTGATAGGCTTTTTCAGTAGCAAGTTTGTACTCATTTTTATTTTCAGATTCTATTGTAACCTTATGTTTACCATCTAAACTGTGAACATCAACTTTAGCAAAATGCACAGCATTATCAACAAAAACAGGCTTTCTTACATCTGCCATTAGAGTATCACATTCTTCTTCCCATCTACCCTTAGTAGATTCTATACGGCCACTTTTTGAACCCATTAAGCACCATCTCCACTGTGGTCACTTGTACCAAAAGTTACATCTCCTTTATGTCCTTTAGGGTGTAAAGACTGACTAAATCTAGGTTTTACTGTGAAATCTAAACCAGTCACAGCATCATCAGTATCTAATTCTTGCCTCCTTCTAGCAGCATCTGAACGATGGTGTTGTAAAGTATTTTCACTAATAACAAGTCTTGTTACCGCTTCACTTAAAGAAGTGTTATCAAAACCACTTACACTAGAACCTAATAATTTAGGACCAAAACAATCGGGTATTTCAAAATTAGAACCTGTACTATCAAACAAAAATACCGGATGATATGGACCATTAGTATTTGGTACTATACCAGTTGCATAAGGTGTATTTGCACTTGTAGTAGGTACTTCATAATTAAATAAACCATATTTTCCAGCACTTGTAGAATATAAATAATTTAATGCATATTGTGGAGAACTACTATGTAAATCATTATTTAATCTAAATAATTGTATATGTTTATTATCTAATAGTTTTATACTTTTTAACATAAATTTAACACTTTTATCATTTTGGTTATTACGTTTTGTATTTAATTTTAAAGTACTATTTTGATATGGATTAGTAGTTTTTTCTACACCTGCTAAATTATTTCTACCCCATCCTGTATCATCAAACAATCCTGCATGTACTTTACTTTCCATAATATAAACACCACCATACGGTCTAAATGGTTGTGTGTGAGTGAATCTTAATGCAGAATTTATAGGAGCACCACGACTTTGACGTGCAAAAGATATAGTTGTTAAATTTAAATCAGTTAAGGATAAAGTGTTACCATTACCAATATCGGGCTGTAAAGCCCCTTCAAGCACGATTCTTTGACCAATATTCCTGTCTGTGTGTAGACTGTGAGCCTCTGTATTGATGACAATATGATTCGTTTCAACACCACTTAAAATATCGCCATCTACACCGATTCTAGGGCTACTTCTTGATATTGCATCCACATGAACGGATGTTCCTACAATTTTTTCTGTCCTTGGACTTACTGTAGCCTCCGGTTTTAGCAATCCATCGTCTGAAATATCTAGCGTATCACTGATTCCTCTAGGTAGTTCATCGGCTTGCAGTACAGCGTTACGGGGGCGTAACAACCCTTTACCGAATAGAGGTTCTGCTGTATGTGTACTTAGTACCATACCAGTCTTTTCTACAGGTGCTGAAAGTGCTGTAAGAATGTCTTCATTGAAGTGAGTAGGATACCTTACCCCTCTACCATTACCCATATCACCAATCCTCATAGCATGTGTAGGTGCAAATACATCAACTAAATCATTGTCATTACCGTTTAGATTAGCATCATTATCAGTACCGCCAAATCTTGGAATAGTGTAACCTGAACTAATACTAACCGCACCAGTACTAAGGTTAACTATACCCTTCATGTTAAAGATAGGTTTACCATTATTCCAAACTCTATCATACGGACTTCTGTTGTTAGTTCTATCATATTCGTAGGCATCGCCACAATCCCACGCTGGTCTAATACCAAATCCACGCACAGGAGCACGTCTAACGTCCTCTCCACGCTCGTTTGCCCACCAATCTATCAGATAGTACTCAGAGGCTTTAGAAAGGCGTTCTATGCCCTTTCCTTCGCCATCACCCCACCAATCCCTACGAGTACCAGCAGGATTGCGTATAGTACGCACAGGAGCACCGTATGGTCTTGTCATTCTGCGACCATCACTATAGCGAACAAGATTCTCAGGTTTATCTATTCCTAACATACCTGTAAAGTTAGTAGCAGTTTCCATTACACCTACATAGGTTTGTCCTAAAGCACCCACATTAGAGGTATCTGAGCCTCCACCACCGTAAATCCAAGTAGGTGCATCATTCATTACACCATACTTGAATTCTTGTACAAGTGGACCGGAGTGATAATCAGTTGTTAACACTGCATTACCACTTGCAGATGACCCGGATGCAATCTCTGAAAAGTATCTAAGACTATGAATTCCCCATCTAGGTTTGTTTAAAGCCTGTCTTAACGCTATTCTATAACCGTAACTTCGTCTTTCAGTACTACTTCTAGCACCTGTACCTCCCTCCCAACCTAATCTAAGACCTTTTGTTGAACTGTCAGTATAACTACCACTACTGCTACTATCATACCCTTTATCGCTAATATTGAAATCTAAACTACCATGTTCGCCGGGATAGTGCCATGATAAAACAGCAATCATGTATTCATCTAAACTACTTGCTTGTGGACCTCCACGACTACCACACGGCCATAATCTATGATAAGTGATATTACCACCATCATCACCAACATCGGTATTATCGCTATTATACGTTACAGACCCATCTTTAGTAGTATTAGGAGACTTAATATCCATGTAAAATGGTCCATAACTCATAGAATAGGATGCAGCGAAATAATGGAATGTTTCAAAATGTTCAGGTAGAGAATTATACATAGCAGCATCTACAGCATTACCATTCCAAGCCCTAGAATCATCATCGGAAAAATATGTGTAAGGTCTACCTAAGTTTGGATGTGATTTACAAAGGAAAGCATCGGGTAGATGTAGAGATGTAGTATCCTGACTACCATTAATCAAATCCGGCAAAAAGTGAGCAAAAACATTCTTTTTCTTATCTATTAAATGAGTATACGGGTCGTTAAGAGAGCCTGTTGTAGTTAATGAAATAACAGCACCGGCAAATAAATTATCCCAAAACGCATCATTATTAACATTAAGATGTATTGTATTAGGTAAATTAATTTCATCACGAGCATCACCAGAACGTCGAATGTATTGTCTGATATATGTAGCACCATTTTCAGCCTGATATATTAATTTTTGACCGAAAAGAGGTGTTCTAGGTAAAACGCTTGCATCATCTACTGTTATAGTACCATCACCTTGTGAAAACGATATTACAGTACATTGAGGTATTAAAGATATATTTTGTAAAGTACGAGAATATATATTTGGATATATTGAAGGATATCCTTGTATTGTTAATTGATTTCCTATACTTCCATAAGTACTTTTACTAAATTGATAATAATTATGAGGTGCATATTGAGATATACCTATATAATTACTATAATCATCTAAATCTGTAATATAATTACTAGAATTATAATCTATATTATCAAAAAGTATAGTCCACCACGGAATATTCAAAGTATATGCAGGTGTAGCGTCAGAAAACATAGGTGAATAAGGAAATCCTTGTCTAGTAAATGAAGGAGTTTCATTTAAGTTAACACCAAATGGATTGTAAAGTAGTAAAGGAGGTATATTTGTAAATTGACTACCATAATCCGGGCTTACATCTAACATTGTTTCGTTAATAAAAATTTCACAACCCCTTACATCTGCATCAGTGGCTTTTTCTAAAATCAAACTTATAGCCCCTGTTTGTGAACTATGGTCAGCAATACCGACTACTGTATTGACTTGTTGATATGTCATACCTTTACCAACAGATTGTGTGTTAGCACTGTAACCACGTATTTGGTTGACATGTAGATTAGGTTGTATAATAATTTGATATGCACCTACTTCAGCAGGGTCAGGGAAATGATATCCTAACGTATAGTATGCTGCTGCCTCTAAAACAACAGTGTGTCCACCTACTTTATTGATATCTCCGCCTAACCCTGTAGAGGCTAAAACACCGTAACCATCGTATTTGATAGCAGTTTCAAACATTAGAGTGAATGCACCTCCATGAATGTCACTAGGACCACTAGGGGCAGCATTTATTCCACTAAAGTTTATTTCTGATTCTAAGGGATTAATAAAATCTTCAACTAACGTAGTGTTAGTTTTCTTTTCTTCAGTGTCGTAAACATCTTGTATTGTTGCACTATCTAAGAATTTTTTCTGCAATCTTTGTTGAGCACGATGTTTCTTGTAAAGACTTTGATACGCTGGATGTGACCAGTGACCGGGCAGCATAGGCATTGTTGGAGTAACAAAGTGATGCCCCATTCTAGGATAAGGCATTGGTGTCATAACAGTACGACTATAAGCATCATAGGCTAATGTTTCTGTAAAAGTTAGAGTTTGATTAGTTTTACTACCACCAGTAGTAGATGCACTTAATTCAAATGTAGTGCTATTAGTAATACTTGCAATTGTTGCACCACTTGGTATACCTGTACCAGAAACAAACATACCAGCAACTAGTGACGCTGTACTATCCATTGTTATAGTTGGGTCATTGTTATAATCACAAGTATTATCAGTAAATGAGCGAAGATATTGAGTGTGTGCCATATCAGGAGAACTACCACTTACTTCAGCATGGTCACGCAGTCTACGAGCAGCAAAGAATCTAGCACTACCAGCAGGTACATAGTAAGAAGGAACTACTTTGAGGTCAGTTACAGTCTGACCAGCCATAAACGTAGCAAAGTCTACATCACCTACTACGGTAAGTGTTGTGCTACCTTGTGAAGTGTAAGAACAAACAACACCTTCATCAGTAGTTGGATTATACACTCTTAAGAACTTTCTACTATCTTTTACCTCTTTAGTACCAAAACCTGCATTAAATACGTTAGTACTCAGTGTAGCATCTATGACTAAAGCGTTAGTTGTTGCATTCCAACTAGATACGGATACTGTATCAGTTTCTATACCGGAAGCATGAGTATACACTGTAGGATATCGATGTGTATGAGAATGACCCATTTTAGTTACATGGAAGAAAAGTGTCTTATCGTGTAATTCATATGAAGTTTGCAAAGATTCATTCTTCCAACCGTCTAATGTGCTTTTGTAAGTTAGAGGGTCAATGTGTTCCCAGTTATGATTTTCATAATTTGGTGCTTGTCTTGGACCTTTAACTGTGTTATCAAAGAAACGTTCTAGTTTGTTATCAGAGGAAGGGACTGATACACCTAAGTCTGCATGTAACATACCACCAGAACCAAAAGTTTCATTTTGATACGCTTGTATAGGGTCAAAACCACTTCTGACAACTATATTACCGGGTATAGAATCAGCATTGGGTAATGTTATTTTGAGATTAGATGGTTTACCACTATTAGCCAAACTAGGTGCTGTTCCTTTAGTAGTTCTATCTTCAATTAATCTGTAACCTCTAATTATAGTACCGAAAGGACTACCACCTTCGATTTTATGAACTTGACCTGAATCATCTAATACATTTATGCTATCAAACTGTATTTCTTCATTTGGTATTTGTAAAACATTTTCTACTTTCAAAGGATATCTAGCAGCAAGTTGTGGATGACTTAGTTCTTGAGCCTGTAAAATTGGCAACATTGCACTATTTGTAGTTTCAAAACTAAATCTAACATTACCAAATATCTTCTCGCCCGTAGTGTATGCTGTGTTACTTGCAACTCTAGTCATAAAAGGCACAGCACCTAAACCACGAGCATTAATTGCAGGTAATGATAAGTTACCACCATCCATTCTCTTCCATACTACATTTTCCGTGTTGAAATTCTTGATAGCAGAATTTTCATAGATTTGATATGCATTTACATCGCCCATCCAATAGGTAGCAGATTTATTTGCCTGATAACTAGTAGTATGATGGTGTGATGCTACATTTCTTTCAACTAAATTATTTATTCTACCGACTGTAACTGTACCACCTGAACCTCCAGCAACTGTGAGAACATCACCAACCTCATATCCAGTACCAGCACTAGCAAGAGTTACACTATTGAGAGCACCTGTACTTACACTAACTACATTAACTCTACAACCTGAACCATTACCACCAGTAGTAGCAGCAAAGCCAGTACTATACCCACTACCTGTAGCACTCACTGTTATACTTTCAACAGGTCCAGCAGTTTCAGGCTCTAAATTATAAGAACCTGCTGAATAATCTAAATCATATATTAAATCGCCAGTTTTAGCCCTATCAGGAGTTGCATTTTCTAATTCTAAATCACTAGATACAGAACCATGCATGTGTTTAGTAGCACCAGTAGGGAATAGAGTATCGACCCAAGTAACATCTGATTCAAATGCTGTAGATTTAGGTACTACCATATCATGTACAATTAACGCTTCTACGTTTGGTCCTGCATTGGCTGGTGCAATGAATCTGTCTTGACCGTGAAATCTTTCATCCCAAAGAGTAGTACCTGCATATGTTATAGCATCTGACGATACACCATGTATTTGCAACCAATCACCAGTAGCAGTAATACCATCTCTATCATATTTGGCAATTAACGCACTTTCAGATTCATAACTTACTACTAAGAATGCACTACCATATAAGCCAACAGGTTGTGAAAGAGTGTCAGGTAATATTTCACTAGAAGATGTTTGACCATTCGTTTTGTTAAAGTTGATTGGGGTGTTAGAATAGTTATGATGAGTAGTAGCACTATCAGTTTGAATTAAACTATAACTTCTAGTTGATTCACCTGCAATCTTAAAACCACCAGAATAGAAACTATCTAAATAATTATCTAAATCAGCAACAACTCCATCGATAGGAGGTACACTTTCAGGAGTATCAAACAAAGGATAAGTGTGAGGTAATTGACTTAATGTTGTAATCATTGTACTGGCAGTGCCGTATGGAGCAAAAGATAACATCGAATGATGTGCTCCTAAACCAGCACCATAACCTTCTGTTCCAACTTTCAAACTGTTAAGGTAAGAATATCTTTCACCAGCCCATCCAACAGCACCAATTGGTTTTGTTCTATCAACAGCGTCTACAATACCTGAAAAGTGAACTTGTGTCATGTGGTCACGAGTTGAATCATCTTCATTGTTGAAACGTATAGTACCCGCTTTAGACCAAACAAACAAATTACCATCAGGACTTGTATTAACATCAAATGCACCATTAGCAGCCGCTTTTTTATGCTGTGCTAATCTAAACCTTGCCTTGAATGTACCAGCAGCAGCATCAACAACTAAAATTTCTTTAGCGTGATAACAAGCACTTTGTGTATTACTATTAGCATTATCAACTGTATCGATTGCAGATTTCAACCAACCGGATGCAGGTAAATTTTCTAACAAATCTCTGTTAGTGGTAGTTGCACTTTCTACAAATTTATTAGTAGTATCATAAGTTCCAATAGCACCAGTATCAACCCATCCATATCTATCTTGACGCATAGCATTACCCATTGAAGGCATATGTGTACCTCCGAGTGATTTAAGTGCTCCAGCACCCGGAAATGCGTTAATTGCCGCACCTAAAACAGTGGCTAATTCTTCACCATTCTGACATCTTGTAGCATCAACAACAATATATTCTAATTTACTATCAGATGATGATACTGTTTCTGAACCACTATAATCTAAAATTCTACCAGTGAGTGGTCCTGCAACTCTAAATGCTGTAGGATGAATTTGATTATCTCTAGTCCAAGTAGTTGAAGAATTACCACCTACAATTCTTGTATTTTTCTTTGGATGGACAGGATTAAATGTAAGTTGATTATCTAACCAAGAGCCACCAGCATGTAAGCCCCCATCCATATGGAATACTGTATCAGCACCCATTGTAATACCGAAACCAACTGCCGGAGTGTGTCTTAATGGCATTACACCATTCACTTGACTACCAGTGCTACTTCCATCTGTTATTGTGTAAATTTGACCATAATGTCTACCATGAGCAGGTCTTTGATACATAGTTCGACGAGGATGACCAGCAGGTGTCTCCCAGTTTACTATGGCTTTCCAATGATATGCTGTATTGTTGTTATAATATGTTATGTCTTCAGGTAAATAGTCGCCGTCTTTGTTAGTAATATGATTAGGGAATGCTTGTTTATTTCCAGTAAATCTAGGTACACGAGACCAAGTATTCCCACTTGTAATTATTCTACCGGAAAAAGGTTCGTTAACGTTTTCTGTACCTGTAGAATCATGTACACCTGTGAATGGGAATGCTTGACCCGGACCAAATATCATGTATGTGGTTTTATTATCTGTACCATCACGATGGTCTTCATATCTAGCAGTTGGATGAGCAAAACGCATTACTAAAGGTATAGGTTTTGCTTTTACTACACCTCTAGTGTAAGAAGTCCCACCCCTGTCTAAATCAGGTGTCAACATGTTATCTTGATTGAAGAAAGGTGGCATCAAACTACCACGATGTTGGTTACACAACGGAGTACCGGGAAAGAAGGCAAACATAGCATTACAATCTAACATAGCAAAACTAGTCGATATTTCATTTGCATTCTGAATACCGGCAGTACCAGTTGGTCCACTAGCATAAGGATGAGTGTAGAAAGATGAATAATCGTTTGTAGTACCGTCATTAACATCTAGTGTAACACCTGTAAATCCACCACCAAAGAATACTGGAACACTATGGTCAGGACTACTTTTACCACCTTTAAAGAATGTGATTGGTTCGGAAAATACACTACCTAAAGTTCTAAGACCTGCAAACTCTCTAGCCCTTTCATCACCAAACAAAGTAAGTATCTGATTATCTCCCGGTGGAGCAGAAGGTAAAGGTAAGTTTATTCCAGTATTTGTATTAAAGATTAATTTCTTTTCAGAATCAGCACCTTGTTGACTTTGTACAATCATAGAACAAACAAGGAAAGGAGTGCTATCGTCAACAAAATATGCTCTTTTCTTTTCACCAAATGCTTTCATACCACTCGCTGTAGAAGAATCTGATGGTATCAAGAAATTCCATAATTCAGTATCGGTATCCGCAGCATCTAACCTTTGAGAACCCCAACTGGCAGATGAATCGAATCTAAATTGAGGGCTATCTATTTTTGGTAATATATGGTCTCCAGAACTTCTAGTGAAAGTAACACCGTTAAGATTGTTTTTCCACGCTGTTGTATCTACAGGATTATTAGTTGAATTTACAAATACAGGAGTTGGTGTGTTTGTATGTCTACCTTTACTTTTTGTAACTATTTGAAGTAAAGTGCGTGGTATGTAACCACAATCAACTTTCTTACCTAAATCTAAGTTAGCATCTGTAACAATATGATTTGGTGTTGC
>CERJ01011548.1_pt1 | contig 13269 bp, 10 predicted proteins | sample 530781 | NCBI WGS metagenome assembly CERJ01 (sample SAMEA2620967, study PRJEB7988) | marine metagenome | biome: marine biome (ENVO:00000447); feature: deep chlorophyll maximum layer (ENVO:xxxxxxxx); material: "saline water (ENVO:00002010), including plankton (ENVO:xxxxxxxx)" | depth 30 m
TCGGTTCGGTGTTTTTCATACAGGTCTGGCTTCCGGATGGTTTAAATTTATCCCAGTTAAAAGCGTTGCGAAATAGCTCGTTTTCTACCGCATTCGGGATGTAGTAGCCTCGCTGGCGGATGGTATCGGTCTTTAGGTTGGAATAAGTGTCGATAATGGTCCAGTTAACTACCTTTAGTTCGCCCTCAGAGGTCAAATCGCTTATATCGCGTAGCTTCTCATCCACGATATCACGACGAACCATGCCATCGGTACCTCTTTTTTCATATTCATAGATGTCCCAAATCGCCTTGGCCCAAATTTTGAGCGTGCCGTCCTTTGTCCAGTTGAAATGATGTACGGTGACCTTCAAAGACTGTATCAGCGTGCCAATGGTTTCGATAAATTCGGTAAGTGGGTCTTGGGAAGAGTATCGGATGGCTGTTTTTACCACCTCATCTCGCGCAAAAAGGAAGAGATCTTCCCCGGTAACCGAAAGGAGCCGCTCTTCATTGCGTTCTTTGGTGAAATTGCGATAATAATCATCGTACATGGCTTTGTCTTTCATCTCTTCCAGCTGTTCCAATACACCTGAAATAATGTTTCGGTAGTCAGGGTTGAGCCAGTAGGAAACGGTAACAAGGGAAGCAAACTGATTGATTTGCCGGTCTTGAAGCACTACATCTTTCATCTTATCACCTAATTCGGTTTTAACGGCATCTTTGAGATTAAGCCGGATGCGTTCCATATCCCGGATAAAATCTTTTCGATTGATCAGGTGGTAGTTTTTTAAAAAGGAAAGCATAAGCCGCTGGAGGGTTACCCGATCATTGAGCAGTTCTTTCACGTGGTCTTCAGGGCCACGGGTCTTTTTGCTGTAATGAATAATCAGCGACCGGCTCAGCAGGTGATCGGTAGCGGGTAGAAAGTTGCTGCAAAATAAAGGCATGGTTCGCACCACTTTGTGCTCCTTTCCCCATTTATTACCTTTTTTTATGTTGGTTGGCCGTGGCTTTAGCTCAAACCAGGAATTCCAGACCTGATCTTCAATCTTGGCTTTTTTACCAGGTACTTGAGGCACATGCTCGTCAATCCATTGAGGGATGTGGGATTTTTGCTCAAGCGCCTCATCAACCGATCGGGCCGGTGGGGTGTTTAAACTATCCAGGTGATTTATTCCGAAAAAATCCTGAATAAGCTTGGCCATTTCCCCTTTACCTACGTTTCCTTCTCCATACAGGTAGAGGAAGATGATGTGTTTATGTAGTGAGTAGATTTCGTCAAAAAAGACAAACGAAAACACGTAAGCGACGATAATTTTACCCCAAAGCCTGAAATCCGTGTCACCACCGACCATACCACAAAAGTGTTGTTCTATTTGCACCAATTTTTTATAAAATTCCTGATCGGTATATAGACTTTCCTCTGCATTTTGGAAATAACCATCTGAATTGGGAAGTCCCAGCTCATAATGCGGTAGATGAATCGCGTCCTCCGGAGGCTTTAAGAACTTGTTATCCCCAACGGGAAAAGCTCCATCACGCTGGGCAATCAGTTTTATGTGTTCGGAAGGCTTCTTTGGGAAACTCACCAACACGTTGCCGGTGAGTAAATACGGGGTTTTTTCAAAAGAAATAATCCCAAAGTGATCAAACTCGCGAACAATACGGGGCTTAAACTCGATATTTACATGCAGCCAGAAGCTACGCATGTCTTCGTTCTTCATGTTTTTCACCTGGAGCACGTCTTTATTCCAAACGCTTTTGGAAAATTCCTCCACGCTGTGCGTTTGACCCGGCTCAAAATTAAAAGGTTTGTACATGGGGGTACCACTTCGGAGGAACCGAAGCTGGCCTACATAGGTGCGTTCCCATTCCTTCTTTTCCGGATTCCATTTCTCGATGATGGATTCAAGAATAAGGTCAAAGTCCGTTACAGGGACTTTTTCTCCACCTCGTTTGCGAACCCATTGGTAGTTGTCGAGGTCTCGTTCGTATTCTTTGGTGGCATTTTCCTGATACTTTTGAGCAAGCCATCGTTCGTAGTCAACGGACAAGGCCATTTCAACATACTGCCGTTCGGAGTCTTCTTTTAGGGCAATAAATTCAACCATATTGAATTCATTGCCCTCCGAATCTTTACAAATTTCCGTGTCCAGGTTTAAATTGAGAAAAGAATCCGGGTTGTTTTCAGTAAAAACATTCGGGATTCTTTCAATAAGGGTGGTTGTATCCGTTAACTTGGCAAATTCTTTAAATTCTTTACGCAGATACCAACGCCAAAAATCGGCGTTGAATAAGGGGGTTGTCATTATGTAGTCAATTCTTTGAAATTATCTGTTGCATATGTGATGTATATAGACCGGGCGATGTTGTCCGGTATTACTGCAATCAGCTCTATCACATCTTTCTTTGTAATTTTTTGAGAGGTTTGCATAGCACAATAGTCCACCCAGTCCATTTCCTGGAATTCGTCGGAATAATCTGGAATAGCAAATACCTCCAATTGTGTTTTTAAAGCAGCATGAAAGGAAGGTTTAAGTATTTCCCAAGAAGTGTCCTGAGCTACAAAAACAATTTTTTGAGCTCGTTTCTTTAAAAGTCTTGCAGCATCAAGGCTTAGACTACCATCTATGAAAAGAATAGGGGTGAATGGTGTATTGCTTTTTTTAAATGCTACGTAAACTATACTCTTCTTGAGGATTTCAGACTTAACTGAGGCGAAACCCGAAAGGATTTCGTCTTCTGTTTTTATTGCCCGTTGGTATTCTTTCCGATCATTCTTTGAAATGCTTATATGATACCGGTGAGACAGTAAATGGATAGTTTCAGTAAAGGTAAGTCCATCAAATAGGGCTACAAACCTAATGGCATCGCCTTTCGCTGGACAACCAAAGCATTTAAAAAATCCTTTGGTACCGTGTACAAAAAATGATGCTGTCTTATCATTATGAAAAGGACAACAAGCTGAATAGGAATGACCAGATTTTTTTAAAGAGATTCGTGCAGAAATGAGTTGTACAATGTCATCTCTGGATTCTTCTCTTATATGAATTACTGCCTCGTTAAATGTCAATCAGGTTTGATCTATGGTAAGATCACTCGGTTAAGTTTTTGTTGAGTCTCCGAAAGTATATTTAAGACTTGTTTTAGGTCACCATTTTCTTCTCGTATAGAAATTTTCGAAAAGCTTTTTAACTCATGACTTGATACTATTAAAGCTGCAATACCTAAGATGTGTAGTCTGAAAATTTCATTAGAAACTGATGGTGAGCACATCTTTATTACTTTTCCCAATTTTCCAGCTCCGATGTATGAATTAGGTATTGACCACTGATATTTTTCTTAGTCATTTTTATTGTACCCTTTCCTGCGTAGTTGGTAACTGTTTTATGTTTGAGGTTAGTTCTAAGGGCAAATTCTTTAGCGTCAATCCAATCTCGATGTGGTACTACTTCATTTATTATTGACCGGAGATGTTCCAATTGACTTTCTATTCCATTTATAGCTTTAAATAATTGCTGTTGTTTAGTTTGAGTCATTCTTTCTAAATAATTCCTCCCAGATATTAGGGTAATCCCTGCTGGTTTCTTTTATGGTTTTATGAATCACATTTCTGATCCAAGGTGTTTTTTCCTTTTCTTGCGCTACTCTTATTAGTGCTTGATGAGAGATCCCGATCGTACCATTCGGTTTTACTAAACTATTTGCGAACTCCTTGATCCCTATTCTCCTCACTAACAGAGCTACTTTTAATTTGTAGTGTGTATCTGTTATTTGATTCGACATGGCAATATTTTGCTTATTACTTACTTATGTAAGTAATAAAATTACAGTTAATTAACGATAAGTTAAGTACGGTGAATAATAGAAGTCAAGCAAAATGAATAAAAATCCAACAGCCGAAAAAATTATTTTAACTAATAATAGATATGATTCTGCTACAGATTTTTTGAAAAATATGGGCTGAAGTCCTCGCTCAAATTGTTATTGGTTTGGGATGTAATAGTACATTGGCTATTAACAGGTAAGGATAAATCTCGGGACGAGGGCATGAAACATAACGAAAAAAAAAGTCTCGGATATTCATAGGAAGTTCCTGAAGACGCTCACTTATTTTCTTAAAAAATAGAGGGAATTAATTTTGAATTGAGCTGAGAATAATCCCTATATTTACTTCCCTAAGTAAGCGACTAAAAAGGAATGCCTAACATCATCTACACAATTGGAAAAGTAAACGCCAGCCCACAAAACCAGCGTGGTATTGGTGTACATAATTTCTTTGGTGTACGTATTGGTGTACATGAACTGTTAAGTTCAGGGCTTTTCTTGGGTAAATCATCGTTTAATTAACAAAAGGATCCGTAGCTCAGTTGGTTAGAGCAGTCGACTCATAATCGATTGGTCGCAGGTTCAAGTCCTGCCGGATCCACTTTTATTTTTTCTCAAAAAAATCACAAAAAACCCCTTTTAATTAGCTTTAAAAGGGGTTTTTTATTGTTTTTCAGTTTTTTGCCTACAAAATGCCCGAGTGAAGGTCTTTCATCTTTCAGCACGAATTACGTAATTAGTGGGTACAAAAGTGGGTACATTTGGCCACTTTTGACCACCTGGCTTTAAAACGCTGTAAAGGCCTGACCAGTCGACTGTTTCTCGACTGCTTTATTGCGTTTAAAGGGTAGCTAGACGGTGTACCCACTGTAAAAACACTAAAAAAAGGAGAAGAAAATGGCGAGCCTCAGAAAAAGGAGTGGGACATACTACATTCGGTTTTTTACAACAATAAATGGAAAGAGAAAAAGGAAAGCTTTCAGCTTAGGAACTAAGATCAAAAGAGAAGCTGAAAAAATGCTAATCGACTACGAAGATAAATTTCAGCGAGGGGTAATAGATCCTTTTAATGGGTGGTCTCCAAAAATGGAAGCCGATAAAAAGAGAGAAAGTTTATCAGGAAAACATATGTCTCTGCAGAAAGCCTCGAATCTTTTTCTAGAGGAGCGGAATCATGTTACTCAGAAAACCTTAGATAATTACGAAAGGCATTTGGACATGCTTATGGAACAGGTGGGGCAGACCATGCCGGTCACGCAAATCACAGAACAAGACATACGGGATTTTTGCTTCAAACCAGATTTAGCAGCTGCAACCCAAGCAAGTTACCTGACGCATCTGAATGTATTCTTCAAATGGCTTCATGAGAAGAAGATCTTGCCTAAAAATCTGACCAAGAATCTCAAGAAACCTAAGGTCCCAAAGAAAATCTCCCAAAAAATAGTCACCAGAGAGCAGCTGGATATGATCTTTGAAGCTTTTGATGAGTATTATGAGGAACTGGATAAGATAAAAGCTGTAACAAAGCCCGAGCAAAGAAGGCTTTGGTTTAAGCCCATGATCAATACGATTTTTTACTGTGGGTTAAGAGCTAAAGAGGCCGTGAACCTCAAATGGGCTGATGTGACCTTTAAGAAACCTACCAAGAAGAGTAAAGAATACGGAGTTATTAGAATTACCAATTCAGATAAAAACACAACCAAATCTAAGTTGGAAAGGGTGATACCCATTCGCAAAGGTTTATATGAATCTTTAAAGCAATGGTATAAAGATCAGGGAGAGCCTACTGATGGCTATGTTTTCCCAAGTGCATCGGGGATCGATCAATGGAGTAAAATGGACACTTTGGCACTATCAAAGTCTTACAAAAAATTCGTTAAAGAAGCTGATGATGTGCCCAACACACCTAACCTTCACGGCCTAAGACATTCCTGTGCCACTGATCTTTTGGCGCAAGGAGTTTCGCCTGTGATCGTAAAGAAAATCCTCGGGCATGCGAGCCTTGATACCACCATGATCTATGAACACCTAAATGTGAAGAACATTACAAATGCCCTAAAAGGAATTGATTAAGCGGATGATCAAAATCTACTTCAATAATCCATCTTTCGGCCCCAGGCCGGGTGATGGATGGTGTTTAATTCGGGTTTTGTTGCCCTATTCAAACATCGCACACCCCACAAAATTCAAAAAAGGAACGGCTTTTTTGAATTGATCTCCCCTCAATGGGAGACTATAGACAGATATGGAATGTTCATTATTAGAGAATCAAGGAGACCTCTCCTGAGAATTTGGGAGAGGAAAGAACAGTCATCAAGAAACATCCTGGCAAAGAAAAGAAGTAGGAGAGTGTTACTTTCAGGAATACAATTTTTCAGTAGGAGCTATGCTGCGAGATAAAAGGAGCTGATTGATAACCTGATTTTTGATTCCACTCTCAAAACAGGAGTTTATTCAAAAAAATTGGACATTAGCTTGGTGGCTTATCTACTATTTAATCAGCATATGCCCGGATGCCAAGAATTTTTTTCGCTATTCAATAAACTCCAAAATGTTCCACATTATTCCAGCAAAATTTTATGTACTCCTATAAAATCGTATAAAACCACCGAGTATTGAAGATATATTTGAAGCCATCTAAGTTGTTTTCAACCAATAACTATAGATGTTTAAAAAAATATGTCTGAACTGATATTAGAGCGAATAGAGCAAAAGCTGGATATACTTCTCAATTCAAAAAAGCACCGGATTAACGAGAAGCGATATATAACGGCCAAAGAAGTAGAAGACCTTACCGGTTTAAACCACCGTACTGTTCTCAATCGGTCAAATTTAGATGATCAAAACCCTCGCTTTATTCCATCTATCCAATTTAGTGGGAGTCGAAGTAAATATTTTGAGCGAAAGGTAATCGAGCGAATCTTCCACCTGTAATAAACTGGGTATGTCTAACAAAGAAATAGGTTATCCTTTCACGGCCTATCCCAATTATAGCATCGACAAGATCATGCCTGTCATTGATGGGAACACGTTTAAAGTGCTAACCGTAATAGTCAGAAAAACCATTGGCTTTCACAAAAAGCACGATAAAATTGCCCTATCTCAGTTTGAAGATCTAACCGGACTTAGCAGAAATACGATAATAAAATCGTTAAAGATCCTTTGTGACAATCAAATCATTGAAAAAAATGACAAGGGAATTATTAACAAATATCGGATGATCCTTCCATCAGCAGAAAACGGTGAAAATCATTTAAAAAAATCAGCAAATAAATCTGTTAGTTCAACTTCTGAACCCCTGAGTCCAAATATTGAACAGGCAAAGGTTCATATGTTGAACCCTTCTCCGGTTCAAAACTTGAACACACAAAAGAAACCTATTAAAGAAATTGAAATAAATACTACTACTAAAGAAGGAGATGTTGAAAGTGTGATACAAGCCTGGAACTCGAAATTCGAATTTCCCATCCGACTAAGTGATGACAAAATGATTTCCTATATAAATGATGCACTTAATGAGTTAAGCTCCCAAGAGATCATCCAAGCAATGGACAACCGTTTAAAGGCAAATTACTATCGAGAGCAAAAGCCGGAGCTTCTACACCGACCATCATGCTTTTTTCCATATCCTTCTACAATCATGTCCGACCTGCAGCGTGTACCAGATAATTTGTACACCCATGATCAGTATGTTAAACTAATCACGGAAAATAATTTTCATGGAGATGATTTTATTATAAGAAAAGAGCAACAAGGGGATAAAGTTAAACTCATGTGGGAGCTGAAAAGGAACGCTTCTGGTACTTAACTATAAAAAACTCACTTTTTGATACGCTTTTTATAAACGATTTAGCAAGTTAGACACCAATACTCATATTCTTTTAAAAAAAGAAAGCTTTGTAACGTGGCAGTAAACACCCAATTTTTTATAAAAAATCAGGCTTTATCTACAAAAGCCGTAAAGATTTCGAAAAAAAATAGAATCTTTTAACCACTCTTAGTTTTACAGAATTTGGGAGAAAGTTCATAAAAACAGACATTTATTTAAATAATTCCCGCTTTTTGAGTCTGTTCATTTGGTAAATCCTCAATTACTTGTCAAAAGGTTTGGCTCATTAATTCCAGACTACTCATATAACTCCATCTATCTCATTTAATACCGGAACAAGACCTCGAGAAAATAGTCCGTCAACAAGCTCTGAAAATTGCCAAGAAGCGATTAAACCGTATAGATCATTCCATGAAATTAGAACTTCAGGGTATATCTGATGAAGAGCAGGAAGAAGCACTCAACGATCTGATAGATAAAATCCTGGTCGAAGAGCCTAAGAATTTTTGGGATCAGTAAATGTTTGATTATCCTGAGGGAGCGAGAGTGTAAATCAAACTCTGTCTAAGTAACTTTCAAGTTTTTTGTAGGCTTCTTGATGCTTTTCTGTATCCATTTTATGGATATTTAGCAATTTCCACTGTACGCCCGATAGATCTTTTAGTTGTGGGATATCTACTAACTTCCATTTCGGCTCTCCCTTTTTAAATGATAACAGGAATTCCCGATCTGAATCCGTTAGCTTTTTTGCTATCAGCGATGGTAGCTGAGCCTGTACTTCCTTCAAATCTTCAAGAATGTCAGTTTCTTCCGTCATTCCTGCAAATTCCTTCCGATATATTTCTTCCAGACCAATTCTATTTGGGTTTAATATCTCATTCATTGGTCTTGAATGACTTATCAAGTATCCTAAAAATGCCGCTTTAATTTCATCTGTGATTCCATCTGTCTCTAATAGGATCTTCACATCAAATAAATCCCTGGGATGCTGCCGGTCTAAAGCTGCGCATAGTTTCCCGCCATACAAAACACTTTTTGACAGAACCTGTACTGCCACAAACCTTTCAAATTCATTCTGCAATCTTGATGATAATTCCATTTCTACCGGTTCGTAGATTGAACCTCTCAAAACCGTATTGACTTCCAGCTTTATTTGAGCATTATCTTTCCAGATAACAAGTTTACTAACCGTTCCCCCACTGCTTTGAGGAGTGATATTGGAATCAGGTAGCCTCTGTTTTATATCCTTCGATAACACATCAACCCCATTGCTTATTCCTTTTAGAGCAGCTTGCCGATCATTCATAGGAATATAAGTCAGATCAATATCTACTGACAGCCGGGGAAAGTCCTGAATGAAAAAGTTTATGGCCGTTCCCCCTTTCAATGCAAACATTTCGGCTTTGTTTAGGGATGGCAACACATCCAGCAACAGTTTTACCTGCTTTTCATATTCTGCTTTCATCGATCTTCCCTTTCTACTTCAGGAACTGTTATCTGATATTTTTTATTCAATGTCCCACCTTTTATAATCTGCCTCTTTCCTTTGCCCAGCTCAACCTTAGACACATCCAGCCTTTTCAACCAAGGATGTTGCTGTTGCCCCGCCAGATATAAAAATAAGCGCTTTACCTTTATAGAAGTACAGTGTTCCAATAATGGCTGTAATACGGCCGGTCTTAAGGACACCAATCCTTCCATGAGATAATTCGCTTCATCCCAACCTTCTCGCTTGGGTACATCATACAGATACTCCAATATGGCTTGCTCAGCGACAGAGACATTGAGTTTTAAACCATCTAATTCTGTCGTAGTCAAATCACCTTCAGGTTCAAACAAGTTTGCTGATCGTATGTCTAAATCCTCATCCCATTGTTGTTTGGTAAACCATCGAGGAAGTCGTTCTTCCGGTTTTTTCCATAAAACCACCTTCTCTTTGTTACTTCTTCTTATATAATGCCCCAAACCATGCTTTTCCAGAGCCGACTTTCCCCCTATATGGATACTAAACCCACCTATTTCCTGAAGCGTATACAGAGCTCCGGCCCAAGTTATTTTATCATTTGGCCTTTTATAAGCTCCCATGCCATAGCTTTCTAACCATCCACTTTTTTTATAGGAATCCGCCAACTGACGGGATATACCTTTTTCATGCAACCATTCTGTGGTTATTACGGTGCCTTTGGGCCACTCTTGCAGTATTTGGTTTATTTTATTCATTATTTGTAATGTAATACTTTACTTTTTTGTAGCAAAATAAACTTCAATTGGTTTAACTAATTGACAATTTGTAAAATATTAGTAGACAATTTCGTCGTAATGTAAACCTATTGGTTTGAAACAAGAGATTTTTTGGAATTTGTTTAGCTGTTTTCGTTGTCCTTTACTCATACTGGTATTTCCAAAGTAGCATTGGGAGCAAAGGTCCGTCGCATAATTTCCAGACTACTCATATAACTCCATCAATCTCATTTAATACCGGAGATATTAAAAAACTGGATTTGAATAATGTTGAATCGCTGCGAATTCAGGTATCGATTAATCGATTAAAAGAATGACTTATAAGCACGCGGGTACTCCGGTTATAAAAATGATGTAAGGTAGTATTGATTCACAGCCCTTTTTTTAATTCTACTCTCAACAAAGGGGTTATTTTTTAAAAAGAGGAAGCAAGAATTCAGTATAAATATGAATGGAAGTGAAAATTTTGCAATTATTTCAGTTTTTTAAACTTTTTTGAATACTGCAAATCCCTGTAAAACACTGTATTCTGTTGTAAATCACTGCATACTGCTGCATATCACTGTATTTTAGTGTGAAATAGTGCAATCTGGTGCATTTTCCTGCAAAATGCATCAAAATAATGCTAAATAATGCATTTTGGTGCAAAATCACTTCAGCTATTGTAAGAGATGTGATTCCCGGATTAGTTTAAGACCGAACATCAACATCCAATCAATCTGTTATGTCCGATCCTACACTCGAAAGAATAGAGCAAAAACTTGATCTGCTTCTCAATTCAAAAAAGCACCGAATTAATAATAAGAGGTATATAACAGCGAGAGAGGTCGAAGATCTCACAGGCTTAAACCACCGCACTATTCTTAACCGGTCAAATTTAGATGATCAGAACTCTCGGTTTATACCGTCGATACAATTTGGTGGGAGTCGCCGAAAATATTTTGAGAGAAAGGTTATTGAGAGAATTTTCAGGCTTTAATAAGCTGGAATTGTCAAAAAAGGATATATAATCTTTTCAAGAATACATAGAGTCACTTCAATAATCACTGCGTCATCCTGAGCCCCCGAAGGATCTATACAGGTTGAATTAAGCTTGATGGCCCTTTTCCTGCAAACCCAATCCCTGCCCCTTGCCCTAACGTCCGCATTCGCTCCCGCCAGGGTAAGGGAACTCTTTGGTGAGTTTTTTACTGGTTAATGGCTGCGGTGGCTATGGTAGGTGCATGATCCGAATCGCAGATTAGACGGATTAATAGATTTCACGGATACTTGCAATCACTTCAATATTCATTGTTGAATGTTCGATATTCTCCAATCTCGACCCTCAACCATTAAAAACATCTAATCCTCAGATGCCGCCTCAATATTTGCAACCTCAAAAAAATGCTGTATCATTGAGTAACAATTTTACTCGCTATACAGTAGCGAAATTCAAGATTATAGATTATAAATTTTAAATGGGGTGCAGAAGTTCTTCAATGAATTCATCTCATCATAGATAGTTTCAAAACAAACACGACCATGAATTGGATGTTTGAAACGGAACAGAAACCTCATTTAAAATTTATCATTCAAAATTTCTAATTCCCTCAGGGAAATGCTCGATACACTCATACAATCCAAAACCCGACTGAAGCTTTTACTTCGCTTCTTCCTCAACCCGGACAGCAGTGCATATCTGCGTGGACTGGCGGATGAATTCAGTGAAAGCACCAACTCGGTGCGGATTGAACTAAATCGTTTTGAGGAAGCCGGTCTCATTGAAGGCCAAAAGGAGGGGAACAAAAAAATGTACAAAGTGAACACAAAGTTCCCTATGTTTGCCGACCTCCAACGTATTGCTTTTAAGCATTTTGGGATCGATCAGATCATTGAACAGGTGGTACAAAAATTGGGTGATGTAGATGCCGTTTATTTGACCGGAGATTTGGCGAGGGGATTGGATGCATCCATTGTTGATATTACGATCATCGGGGAAAATATTGATAGTACCTACCTCACGAAACTTGTAGAAAAAGCAGAAAACCTGATCGACCGTAAGATCCGTACGCTGGTGTATGAACCAAGTGATGATTTTGAAATTGAACAGCCCAGACTCTTGATCTTTGGACAAGAAATTGATGATGGAAGATAAGTGGCTTTTGATAGGTGATTAAATCAACAATTATCCATCAAAAATCATATATAAAAGCGGGAATAGCTCAAAAGTAGAGCGTCAGTCTTCCAGGCTGAAGGTTGCAGGTTCAAACCCTGCTTCCCGCTCTTTTTTTAAAAATTAGAAACTGAAAGTTAAAAATAAATTGAATATTCGGCCTTAGAAAAAAGAGCGTTGAGAAATAAATGATACCAATTAAAGACAGTAATCCCGGTCAAGCCGCATAAAAGCGGAGGTGCAGAACCGGGAACTCCCTGCACTACTTGGCATGTTGAACAACGGTCGAAAAATAGAATTGATTTCTTTTAGCCCCGAGCATTACAAGTAAATAAAAAACACATAGCACATACATGAACCAATTAGAAACACTACTCAATAAAATCACCGACAAAACCTACACTATCGGCATCGTCGGACTCGGCTACGTCGGCCTCCCCCTCATGTGGACCTTCCACCAGGTTGGAATGCCCGTCATCGGCTATGATATTGACGACAAGAAAGTAGAAAACCTCAAAAATGGCATCCCGTACATCAAGCACCTGGGGACGGAAATGATGGAGATGCTTGCGAATTCTGACAAAGCCGATGCCACTACCGACTTCTCCAGACTGGATGAAGCCGATGCTATTTTGTTGTGCGTGCCCACGCCCCTCGACCACCACCGCGAGCCGGATATGAGCTATGTAGAACAGACCACCGAAACCGTCTCCCAATACCTGCGCAAAGGGCAGTTGGTGATCCTGGAATCCACTACCTGGCCGGGGACGACCGAGGAGCTGATGATCCCCATTCTGGAGAAGAACTCGGGACTGAAAGCCGGAACCGATTTTTATGTAGCCTACAGCCCCGAGCGCGAAGACCCGGGCAACCCGGATTTCAATACTGCCAAGATCCCGAAAGTGGTGGGCGGACATGGAGACGAGGCCCTGAAATTAGCTTTGGCCATGTACGATACGGCCATTGTACAAACCGTGCCGGTCTCCGACTGCAAGACCGCCGAAGCCGTAAAACTGACCGAAAACATCTTCCGTTCAGTGAATATTGCCCTGGTGAATGAGCTAAAGGTGGTGTACGAAGCCATGGATATTGACGTACACGAAGTGATAGACGCCGCGGCTACCAAGCCCTTTGGCTTTATGAAGTTTACGCCTGGCCCTGGACTGGGCGGACACTGTATTCCCATTGACCCATTCTACCTCACCTGGAAAGCCCGCGAGTTTGAGAAGCACACCCGC
>CERJ01021271.1_pt1 | contig 13249 bp, 11 predicted proteins | sample 530781 | NCBI WGS metagenome assembly CERJ01 (sample SAMEA2620967, study PRJEB7988) | marine metagenome | biome: marine biome (ENVO:00000447); feature: deep chlorophyll maximum layer (ENVO:xxxxxxxx); material: "saline water (ENVO:00002010), including plankton (ENVO:xxxxxxxx)" | depth 30 m
GCGTTCAGGCCCACGGATTTACCGGAACCGGTGGTACCGGCCACCAGCAGGTGCGGCATCTTGCCGAGATCCGCCATCACCGGGTTGCCGGAAATGTCCTTGCCCAGCGCCAGGGTCAGCGGCGAAGCGGCGTCGTCGAACATGCGCGAGCCGACCACCTCGGTGAGGCGGATCATCTCGCGCTGCTCGTTGGGAATCTCGATGCCCACCGTGGTCTTGCCGGGGATCACTTCCACCACCCGCACACTGATCACCGCCAGGGAGCGGGCCAGGTCCTTGGCCAGGTTGCTGATCTTGGACACCTTGATGCCCGCCGCCGGCTGAATCTCGAAGCGGGTGATCACCGGGCCGGGCTGCACCGCCACCACTTCGGCGTCGACGTTGAAGTCCTTGAGCTTGATCTCCAGCAGCCGGGACATGGCGTCCAGCGCTTCCTCGGAGTAACCGCCCTTGCTGTGGTCGTCCACCGCGTCGAGCAGCTCCAGCGGCGGCAGGTCGCCGCTCACCTGGGCGGTGAACAGGGCGCGCTGCTTCTCTTTCTGGACGCGCTCGCTCTTTTCCACCGGCTTGGCGGGCTGGGCGATCTTGGGCGGGGTGCGGTTTTCTTGTTTCTTCTTCGCTTCGGTGACCACCTGGGCGCGCTTGTGGCGCGCCTCGCGGGCGGCCTGACGCTCGGCGCGCTGCTCGCGGCGCTGGGCGAACCAGGCCGGCACTTTCTGGCCGATGCCCAGCACCAGCGCGCCCAGACGTTCGGCGAGGACGATCCAGGACAGGTCGGTGAACACGGTGACGCCGATCAGGAACAGCGCCACCATCACCAGGGTGCCGCCCAGGGCGTTGAACGCCGCCAGCGACGCCTGACCGACCACCTGGCCGAGGATGCCGCCGGCGTCCTCGGGCAGCGACAGGCCGGCGCCGGAGAAATGCATGTAGGCCAGCGCGGTGCCGCTCATCATGGTCAGCACGAAGCCCACCAGCCGCAGGCTGAACAGCGGCCAGCTGCCGGCCAGCCCGGCGTGGCGCTCGCGCAGCACCTTGAAGGCCCAGAACGCCACCAGCACCGGGAATACGTAGGCCATGTAGCCGAACAGACCGAGCAGCAGATCGGCGCAGAAGGCGCCCGCGCGTCCGCCGGCGTTGCTCACCTGGCCGGCGTCGCCCACGTAGGACCAGCCCGGATCACCGCTGTCGTAGGTGATCAGAGCCAGCAGCAGATACAGCGACAGGGCGATCAGGGCGATCACCATGCCTTCCATCAGGCCTTTCTTGAGATGGCGGGAAAACCCGGACGGTTTCGCGCCGGCGGCTGCCTTGGTCACTCGAGGCCTCTTACGTTGGTCAAACCCATTTCTTAGGAATCCTTCCTAAAGAGCTGAAATTACAAGGATTGTAGTCAATCCGGGCGCCATGAACCAGCGGCGGCGCCACGCTTCGCGCGGCCCGCGGTCCGGCCTTGGCGTTCCCTATCGAAGTCATAGAGTGTACGCCCTTCACGGCCGATAGGATTTATTGTAGTTTGCTTGCGCCTTGAAACGTGGCGTGCATGCCACAACTATTGCCCAATCAGCCGGACGGGTCACGCGGCCCGCGGCAACAATTCTGAATTCGTGGTGGAGGAATCAATGAGCGACGCGCAGCACCATCGACTGATCATCCTGGGTTCCGGCCCGGCGGGCTACACCGCGGCGGTGTACGCCGCCCGCGCCAACCTGAAACCCGTGGTGATCACCGGCATCGAGCCTGGCGGCCAGCTCACCACCACCACCGAGGTGGATAACTGGCCCGGTGACGTGGAGGGTCTCCAGGGTCCGGACCTGATGGTGCGCATGCAGCAGCACGCCGAGCGGTTCGAGACCGAGATTGTCTACGACCACATCCACACCGTAAACATCAAGGACCGCCCCTTCGTGCTGGAAGGCGACTCCGGCACCTACACCTGTGACGCGCTTATCATCGCCACTGGCGCTTCCGCCATGTATCTGGGGCTGGAGTCCGAGCAGGCGTTCATGGGCAAGGGCGTGTCCGCCTGCGCCACCTGCGACGGCTTTTTCTATCGCGGCCAGAAAGTGGCGGTGATCGGCGGCGGCAACACCGCCGTGGAAGAAGCGCTGTATCTGTCCAACATCGCCGAGGAAGTGGTGCTGGTGCACCGCCGCGACAAGCTGCGCGCCGAGAAGATCCTGCAGGACAAGCTGCTCGCCAAGGACAACATCAAGGTGATGTGGGACCACACCCTGGACGAAGTGCTGGGCGACGACTCCGGCGTCACCGGCATGCGGGTCAAGTCCACCAAGGACGACACCACCGAGAACGTGGAGCTGCAGGGCGTGTTCATCGCCATCGGCCATAAGCCCAACACGGACATCTTCCAGGGCCAGCTGGACATGAACAACGGCTACATCAAGATCAGGAGCGGTCTGGAAGGCAACGCCACCGCCACCAGCGTGCCCGGTGTGTTCGCCGCCGGCGACGTGGCCGACCACGTCTACCGTCAGGCGGTCACCTCCGCGGGTGCCGGCTGCATGTCGGCCCTGGACGCGGAGAAGTACCTGGAAAGCCTGGAAGAGTGACCGGAGAGTGATTCCCTGGCTGCCGCCGGGAAGTGACTTCCCGCCGCTCGAGGAGGCCCTGGACGATCCCAACGGCCTGCTCGCCGCCGGCAATGATCTGGCGCCGGACACGCTGATCAGCGCGTACACCAGGGGTATCTTCCCCTGGTACGACCCCAGCCAGCCGGTCCTGTGGTGGACCCCCAATCCCCGGTGCGTTTTTCGCCCCGGGGATTTTCATATCAGCCGCCGGCTCGGCCGCCACCTTCGCAATGCCGACCTGACCTTCTACCTGGACCGTGATTTCGAGCGGGTGATCGACGTCTGCGCGGCGCCCCGCGATGACGACGGCGGCACCTGGATCACACCGGAAATGCGCGCCGCCTACCTGCGGCTGCACGCACTCGGGCATGCCCACTGCGTCACCGTGTTCGAGGACGGCGAGCTGGCCGGCGGACTGTACGGCGTGCAGCTGGGCGGCGTGCTGTTCGGCGAATCCATGTTTTCGACCCGCACCAACGGCTCGAAAAGCGTGCTGGCGCTGCTGTGGCGGCTGGCGCCACGGCTCGGCATCCGCCTGCTGGACGCCCAGGTGGAGAGCGATCATCTGATGCGCCTGGGCGCCTTCCTGATGCCGCGGGTGGATTTCCAGCGGCAACTGGACGCCCTGATCACCGACACCACGCCCCTGCCCTGGCCGAAGGCGCCGATCCGCTGGAACGACGCCGCCCCCTGAGCCGGTTACCCGGCGGTGCCGCGCTGCTCCGCGTAATCCTGGTAGGTCCGGATACTCTCCGGGTTGGCCATGGCGTCCGGGTTGGCGACTTTCTCCAGGCTCTGCCCGAGCAGCAGCTTCTTGATCGGCAGCTCCATTTTCTTGCCGGTCAGGGTGCGTGGCACGTCCGGCACGGCAACGATGTCGTTGGGCACATGGCGCGCGGAGAGGTTGTCGCGAATGCCGGCCTTGATCCGCCCTTTCAGGTCCTCGTCCAGGGACACGCCCTCGCGCAGCACCACGAACAGCGGCATGAACGACTCCCGCCCCAGGTATTCCAGGTCCACCACCAGGCTGTCGAGCACCTCCGGCAGCTCCTCCACCACGCGGTAGATCTCGCTGGTGCCCATGCGAATGCCGTGGCGGTTGATGGTGGTGTCGGAACGGCCGTAGATCACCGCCCCGCCGCGTGGCGTGATGCGGATCCAATCGCCGTGGCGCCAGACGCCGGGGAACACGTCGAAGTAGCTGTCGTGGTAGCGGTGGCCGCCCTCGTCGTTCCAGAAATACAGCGGCATGGAGGGCATCGGTTTGGTGACCACCAGCTCCCCCACTTCGTCGTCGAGAATGCGGCCGTCGTCGTCCATGGCGTAGACCGCCGTGCCCAGATAGCGGCACTGCATTTCACCGTCGTACACCGGCTGGATCGGACAGGCGCCCACGTAGGAGGCGGCCACATCGGTGCCGCCGCTGATGGCGGCGATCAGCACATCGCCGAGCTGATCCATGATCCAGCGGTAGCCCTCCTCCGGCAGCGGTGACCCGGTGGAACCCACGGTGCGGATGCGTCCGGTGTCCACCCACTGCGACGGTTCGATCTCCGCCTTCTTGCAGTTCAGGAAGTAGGCGGCGCCGGCGCCGAACACGGTGATGCCGGTCTCCTCGGCGAAACGCCACAGGGTGCCGAGATCCGGATAGCCCGGGTTGCCGTCGTACAGACAGATGGTGGCGCCGGTGAGCAGCCCGGACATCTGCGAATTCCACATGATCCAGCCGGTGGTGGTGAACCACATGAAGCGGTCGTCCGGGCCCAGGTCCAGATGCAGGGCGTGATTGAGCAGCCCGTTGATCAGCGCGCCGCCGTGGCCGTGCACGATCGGCTTGGGCATGCCGGTGGTGCCGGAGGAATAGACCACCCAGATCGGGTGATCGAACGGCAGCTGCTCGAACGCCATGGGCGCGTCGCGCTGGATCATCGAGGCCCAGGAACGGGCACCCGGCAATGCCGCGCCGTCATCCAGGTACGGCAGCAGCACCAGGTGCTCCAGGGTGGGCAGGTCGTCGCGCAAGCCGGCGACCACATCCAGGCGGTCGAAATCCTTGCCGCCGTAGCGGTAGCCGTCCACCGCGATCATCACCTTCGGATCGATTTGCTGAAAGCGGTCGAGCACGCTGCGGGTGCCCATGTCCGGCGAACAGCTGGACCAGACCGCGCCGATGCTGGCGCAGGCCAGGAACGCCACCACCGTTTCCGGAATATTGGGCAGGTAGGCCACCACCCGGTCGCCGGGGCCCACGCCCAGGCCGCGCAGGCTGGCGGCGGTGGCGGCGATCTGCCGGTGCAGCTCGCCCCAGGTGAGGGTCTGGCGGCCTCGCAGCTCGGAGCGGGATTCAATGGCCGGGCGGCCCGGGTCGCCGATATGAAAGCGGAACACCTGCTCGGCGAGATTCAGGCGGGCACCCTCGAACCATTTGGCGCCGGGCATGGCGTGGCCGTCCAGCACCCGGGTATAGGGCTGCGAATGGCGAATATCGAAGTATTCCCAGAGCGACGCGTAGAAGCTCTCCAGCTGGTCCACCGACCAGTCCCAGAGTTGCGGGTAATCGCTGAAGCTCAGCCCTTTCTCGGCCTTCAGCCAGTCCATGTAGTGGGTCAGGCGGCTGTTGGCCACGCGGTCGGCGTCCGGCGTCCAGAGCGGCGCCGGCGGGTTGTTGTTGCTGTTCATGGGCTCTCCCGTGCCGGTGCCCGGCGGGGGCCAACACAGCCCCCAAACCGCCACCGACGTTGTTTTGATTGTCATTATGTGGATACAAACCGGCTACAGACTAGCCAAGGCGCGGCCGCGAGGAAAGCGCCGAAGCGGTATTCCCGGAGGCCGCCGCTGGGCTAGAATGACGCCATGAGCGATTTGTCCGAACTGCGTTTTTTCCGCACCCCCGCCCACCCCTGCAGTTACCTGGAGGGCCGGCAGGCGGCCACGCTTTTCGTCGATCCGCAGACGCCCCTGGATGCCAGGCTCTACAGCGAATTGTCGCGCCTCGGATTCCGCCGCAGCGGCGACTATCTCTACCGGCCCCACTGCGAGGGCTGCCAGGCCTGCATTCCGGCCCGGGTACGGGTGGCGGATTTCCGGCCCCGCCGCCGCCACCGCCGGCTGATCAAGCGCAACAGCGACCTTACCGTCAGCGAGGAACCGGCGCGCTACACCCGGGAAATCTACCGCCTCTACGCCCGCTATATCGACCAGCGCCACGGTGACGGCGACATGTTTCCGCCCTCCGAGGAGCAGTTCACCGGCTTTCTCACCTGCGACTGGGCCGACACCCGCTTCCACTGTTTCCGTGACGCGGACGACACGCTGCTGGCGGTGGCGGTCACCGACCACCTGGACGACGGTCTGTCGGCGGTCTACACCTTTTTCGATCCGGACCAGGAAGGCCGTGGCCTGGGTGTCAACGCCCTGCTCTGGCAGATTCGGGCCAGCCACCGTCTGGGGCTGCCCTATCTCTATCTCGGCTACTGGATCCGCCAGTGCCAGAAGATGAGCTACAAGAGCCAGTACCAGCCGCTGGAGCTGCTGCGTGACGGACGCTGGCGGCTGCACACCTCGGACGGTGGATAACCGTCAATAGCCTTTGCACGATAAGTCCATTTACGGCACAATTGCGCTCCCTCTGAAGCCGAAGATCGGAATTTTACTGGATGGCGAAAGAAGAGCAGATTGAATTGGAAGGGGTGGTTCTGGAAACCCTTCCGAACACCATGTTCCGCGTGAAGCTGGACAATGACCACATTATCACCGCCCATATTTCCGGGAAGATGCGCAAATTCTATATCCGCATCCTGACCGGCGACCGGGTCAAGGTGGAGATGTCGCCCTATGACCTGAGCAAGGGCCGCATCACGTTCCGGATGAAATAATCCGCCGCCGGCGCCAGCGACGCGCCCGCAAAAAAAACCCGGCCGAAGCCGGGTTTTTTACGTTCAGGGGCGACCTCAGCAGGTCGCCTCCGCTTCGGACGCATCCACCGTCAGCACCAGTCCATCGTCGCCGGCGGTAATGCGTACCTGGCCGCCGCGGTCCGCCAATTCGCCGAACAGCAGCTTCTCCGCCAGGGGCTTCTTGATCTGCTCCTGGATCAAGCGGGCCATGGGCCGGGCGCCCATGTCCTTGTCGTAGCCCTTCTCCGCCAGCCAGCGGCGCGCGCCGTCGTCCACGTCGAGCACCACCGCTTTCTCGTCCAGTTGCGCCTGCAGCTCCACCAGGAACTTGTCGACCACGCCCAGAATCACTTCCGGGGTGAGCGCGCTGAACTGGATGATGCCGTCCAGGCGGTTGCGGAACTCCGGCGAGAACACCTTCTTGAGCATTTCCATGCCGTCCGTGGACTGGTCCTGCTCGGTGAAGCCGATGGTGCGCTTGTTGAGCACCTCAGCGCCGGCGTTGGTGGTCATGATCACGATCACATTGCGGAAATCCGCCTTGCGGCCGTTGTTGTCGGTGAGGCTGGCGTTATCCATCACCTGCAACAGGATGTTGAACACCTCCGGGTGCGCCTTCTCGATCTCATCCAGCAGCAGCACGCAGTGCGGCGTCTTGGTGACCGCCTCGGTGAGCAGGCCGCCCTGGTCGAAGCCCACGTAGCCCGGGGGCGCGCCGATCAGCCGGCTGACGGTGTGCCGCTCCATGTACTCGGACATGTCGAAGCGCACCAGCTCCACGCCCAGGGCGCGGGCCAGCTGACGGCTGACCTCGGTCTTGCCCACCCCGGTGGGGCCGGCGAACATAAAGGACCCGATCGGTTTGTGGTCGGCCTTGAGACCGGCACGGGACAGTTTGATCGCCGCCGAAATGGTGTCGATGGCGTCCTCCTGGCCGAACACGGTCATCTTCAGATCCCGCTCCAGGTTCTGCAGCACTTCCTTATCGGAAGAGGACACCTGCTTGGGCGGAATCCGGGCGATTTTCGCCACGATGGCTTCCACGTCCGCCTGATCGATGGTTTCCTTGCGCTCGCCTTCCGGGCGCAGACGCTGCCAGGCGCCGACCTCGTCGATCACGTCGATGGCCTTGTCCGGCAGGAAGCGATCGTTGATGTAACGCGCGCTCAGCTCCGCCGCCGTCTTCAGGGCCGCGTCGGTGTAGACCACGTTGTGGTGCGCCTCGAAACGGCTCTTGAGCCCCTTGAGGATGCCCACCGTGTCTTCCACCGAGGGTTCCACCACGTCGATCTTCTGGAAGCGGCGGGACAGCGCCCGGTCCTTCTCGAAGATGGTGCGGTACTCGGTGAAGGTGGTGGAGCCCATGCACTTGAGCTCGCCGGAGGCCAGCATCGGCTTGAGCAGGTTGGAGGCGTCCATGACGCCGCCGGACGCCGCCCCGGCACCGATGATGGTGTGGATCTCATCGATGAACAGAATGGCGTTGTCCTGCTTGCGCAGTTCCGAGAGCAGGTTCTTCAGGCGCTTCTCGAAATCACCCCGGTACTTGGTGCCCGCCAGCAGCGCGCCCAAATCCAGGGAGTAGACGGTGGCGTCGAGCAGCGGCTCGGGCACCCTCTCTTCCACGATCATCCGCGCCAGCCCCTCGGCGATGGCGGTCTTGCCGACACCCGGCTCGCCCACCAGCAAGGGGTTGTTCTTGCGGCGGCGGCAGAGGATCTGCGCGGCGCGCTCGATCTCGAACGCGCGACCCACCAGCGGGTCGATACGGTCCGCGCGGGCCAGCTCGTTGAGGTTGCTGGCATAGGATTCCAGCGCGCTGGCCGGTGCCCCTTCGGCGCCGCCGTCCATTTCCTCGCGCTGTTCCGCGGCCGGGTCGTTGTCCTCCACCTGGGAAATGCCGTGGGCGATGAAATTGACCACGTCCAGACGGTGCACGTCCTGGCTGTTGAGCAGGTAAACCGCCTGGCTCTCCTGTTCGTTGAAGATCGCCACCAGCACGTTGGCCCCGGTGACTTCCTTATTGCCCGAGGACTGCACGCTGAATACGGCGCGCTGCAGCACCCGCTGGAAACCCAGGGTGGGCTGCGTGTCGCGTTCGCCGTCTTCCGGCAGTAACGGGGTGGAATCGTCGATGAACTGAGTCAGGGCCTCGCGCAGCTCTTCCATATCGGCGCCGCAGGCGCGCAACACTTCCACCGCCGCCTCGTTATCGAGCAGCGCCAGCAACAGGTGTTCCACGGTCATGAATTCATGCCGGTGGCTGCGTGCGTGGTGGAAAGCCTCGTTGAGAGTCAGTTCCAGTTCTTTGCTGAGCATAGGCTACCTCACTGCTTGTTGCCCGCTCCGTTGCCGGAGACTATCAGGCCTTTTCGACCTGGCACATCAGCGGATGCTGATTTTCACGGGCGTAGTCGACCACTTGCGCGGCCTTGGTTTCGGCGATGTCCTGGGGAAACACCCCGCACACCGCCTTCCCCCGGGTATGCACCGTCAGCATAACCCGGGTGGCTTGCTCGCGGTCCATGCGAAAGAAGGTTTCCAGCACCTCGACGACGAAATCCATGGGGGTGTAGTCGTCGTTCAACATCAATACTTTGTACATCGGCGGGCGCTTGAGTCGAGGCTTGGCTTCCTCAACGGTGGCCTCGCCATGACGATCGGGCTCATCCGGCTTGCCAGGGTCCGACGCCGGGCCCCAGATGTGGCCGGGAGAGCGCCTGTCGCTCATGTGAACAAATATCGGGTGTTGCTGCCTCTTCATAACCATCTCTAACGGTTGTATACCCACCGGCGTCAGCGGGCAATGAACAAATGAGGGGTGTCCGGGTATTTTTCAATCCCCACCGGGGGTTGACACCCTCGCGGCCTTAGGGAACAGTTGATCAAAAACCAGCCTATTCTATCGCAGCCGCGATAAATAAGAACAATCACAGCCAGCGGCCAGAGGGAAGGACCATGGCAACGGGAACAGTGAAATGGTTTAACAACGCCAAGGGCTACGGCTTCGTGCGGCCCGATGAAGGCGGTGACGACCTTTTCGTGCATTACTCCTACATTCAGGAGGAAGGGTACAAAACCCTGTACGCGGGCCAGAACGTGGAGTACGAGCTGCGCGAGGCCAGCAAAGGCTACCACGCGGTCAATCTTAAACCGGGTGAGGTCAAAAACGGGAAAGACGGCAAGGACGGAGAGTCCCCGACTTCCCGCCGCCAGAAACCACGACGACGGGACCGGGAAAACAGCGCCGTCTCCGGCTGACGCCGGGACCGCGCGAAGGCCGGGGCCGATCAGACCCCCATGTGCTCGATCACGGCGTCGCCGAACTGAGAACACTTGAGCAGGGTCGCGTCGGGCATCAAACGCTCGAAGTCGTAGGTCACGGTCTTCGCGGCGATCGCGCCTTCCATGCCGGTGATCACCAGATCGGCGGCATCGTTCCAGCCCATGTGACGCAGCATCATCTCCGCGGAGAGAATCAGCGAGCCCGGGTTCACCTTGTCCTGGCCGGCGTACTTCGGCGCGGTGCCGTGGGTGGCCTCGAACAGGGCCACCGAGCCGCCGATGTTGGCGCCCGGCGCGATGCCGATGCCGCCCACTTCCGCCGCCAGGGCGTCGGAAATGTAGTCGCCGTTCAGGTTCAGAGTGGCGATCACGCTGTAATCCGCGGGACGCATCAGAATCTGCTGCAGGAAGGCGTCGGCGATCACGTCCTTGATGACGATGTCCTTGCCGGTACGCGGGTTCTTCATCACGTGCCAGGGGCCGCCGTCCAGGGGCTCGGCGCCGTAGCGCTCCACCGCCAGCTCATAACCCCAGTTCTTAAACGAACCCTCGGTGTACTTCATGATGTTGCCTTTGTGCACCAGGGTGACCGAATCCTTGTCATTGTCGATGGCGAACTGGATCGCCTTGCGCACCAGGCGCTGGCTGCCCTCGCGGGAAACCGGCTTGATGCCGATGCCGCAGCCTTCCGGGAAGCGGATCTGGGTGACACCCATCTCCTCGCGCAGGAAGCGGATCAGCTTGGTGGCTTCGGGGCTGTCGGCCGCCCACTCGATGCCGGCGTAAATGTCCTCGGAGTTCTCGCGGAAGATCACCATGTCGGTGAGCTCCGGGTGACGTACCGGGCTGGGCACGCCCTCGAACCAGCGCACCGGACGCATGCAGGTGTACAGGTCCAGCTCCTGGCGCAGGGCCACGTTCAACGACCGGATGCCGCCGCTCACCGGGGTGGTCAGCGGGCCCTTGATGCCCACGGTGTATTCCCGCAGGGCCTCCAGGGTTTCTTCCGGCATCCAGGTGTCCGGGCCGTAAACCTTGGTGGCTTTTTCACCGGCGTAGACTTCCATCCAGGTGATGCCACGTTTGGTGCCGTAGGCTTTTTCTACAGCGGCGGTAACCACTTTCATCATCACCGGCGTGATATCGACGCCGATGCCGTCCCCTTCAATGTACGGAATAACCGGGTGGTTGGGGACATTCAGGGATAGGTCCGCATTAACGGTGATTTTGTCACCGTCCGCCGGAACCGTGATCTTTTGGTATCCCATCTACACTACTCCCTCTGAAAAAAACCGTCGGATTCGGTTGCCTGGCGAGTATAGCACTCAGCCGTTATTCTTGCTTGGCCTTGACGGGCCTACTAAGGCGTTTTTTGACATGGCCAGACTGATTTTGTTTAACAAACCCTTTCAGGTGCTCTCCCAGTTCACCGATCCACGGGGACGGCGCACGCTGAAGGATTTCATTCCGGTGCCGGGGGTCTACCCCGCCGGCCGGCTGGACTGGGACTCTGAGGGCCTGCTGTTACTGACCGATGACGGCGCCCTGCAGGCGCACATCGCCAGCCCCCGCTTCCACCAGGCCAAGACCTACCTGGTGCAGGTGGAGGGGGAGCCGTCGGAAGACGCCCTCCAGCGCCTGCGTCAGGGCATCACCCTGAAGGACGGCCCCTGCCGTCCGGCACCGGTGGAAGCGGTGCCGCCGCCGGCCCTGTGGCCACGGCACCCGCCGGTGCGCACGCGGCTCACGGTAGCCGACCAGTGGCTGGAACTCACCCTAGACGAAGGTCGCAACCGCCAGGTCCGGCGCATGACCGCCGCCATCGGCCACCCCACCCTGCGGCTGGTACGCTGGCGCATCGGTGACTGGGACCTGAGCGGCCTGGCCCCCGGCGAATGGCGTGAACTGCAAATCCACGCCCCCAAAAAGCCGCCCCGCCCGGCCGCGCGCAAAGGCCGGCGCCGGGCTCCGGCCCGGAGTACGCGCGGGCCTCGTGGCTGAGGCACCGCCCGCGGCTGTCGCGGCGCGCCCGGGTGCGCTACCATCGGCGCCCGCAGCAAACCACAGACGGATCAGGAACCGGATGAACAGCTTCCAAGCGCATATTACAGTCGCCACCGTGGTGGAACATGAAGGCCGCCTGTTGTTCGTGCGCGAAACCCAGAACGGCGAAGCGGTGATCAACCAGCCCGCCGGCCACGCCGAATTCGGCGAGGACCTGATGCAGGCCGCCTACCGGGAAACCCTGGAGGAAACCGCCTGGCGGGTGGAGATCACCGGTCTGCTCGGCTGGTACATTTTTCAGCCTTATAAAGGCGCCGGGGTATACTACCGCACCTGTTTCATCGCCGAGCCCCGGGGGCACGACCCGCACCAGAAGCTGGACACCGGCATTCTGGAAGCGCTCTGGCTGACCCCCGAAGAGCTGGCGCAGCGCCGCGCCGAGCACCGCAGCCCGCTGGTGGCGCGCTGCGTGGAAGACTATCAAAGCGGCCGGCGCCTGCCGCTGGACGCCATTTATCAGCACCCCTGGCCGCTGCAGCGCGGTTGATTCGCGTTAAAGCGCCCATATAGAGAGCCCCATGAACGCACAAGCGCCCGAAAACACCCGCGTCATCGTCGGCATGTCCGGCGGTGTCGATTCCTCCGTGGCCGCCGCCCGCCTGCTGGACGCCGGCTATCAGGTGGAAGGCCTGTTCATGAAGAACTGGGACGAGGACGACGGCACCGAGTACTGCACCGCCCGGGACGACCTGCTCGACGCCATGCAGGTGGCCGGGGTGCTGGGTATCGAGCTGCACACCGCCAATTTCGCCGCCGAGTACTGGGACCGGGTGTTCGAGCACTTCCTGGCCGAATACCGCGCCGGGCGCACCCCCAACCCGGACATCCTCTGCAATAAGGAAATCAAGTTCCGCGCCTTCCTGGACCACGCCCTGACCCTGGGCGCGGACTACATCGCCACCGGCCACTACGCCCGGGTCGATCACGCCGGCGAGCACGCCCGGCTGCTGCGCGCGGTGGACGACAACAAGGACCAGACCTACTTTCTGCACGCCGTCGGCGGCGACAAGTTCGCCCGCACCCTGTTTCCGCTCGGCGACCTGGAGAAGCCGGAAGTGCGCCGTCTGGCCGGCGAGCGCGGCTTCGCCAACCATAAAAAGAAAGACTCCACCGGCATCTGCTTTATCGGCGAGCGGCGCTTCAAGGATTTCCTGGAAACCTACCTGCCCGCCCAGCCCGGCGACATCGAGGACGACGCCGGCCACCGCATCGGCCGCCACGATGGCCTGATGTACTACACCCTGGGCCAGCGCCAGGGCCTCGGCATCGGCGGCCTGGCCGACGCCGGCGACGCGCCCTGGTACGTGGCCGGCAAGGACCTGGACCGCAACGTGCTGATCGCCGTGCAGGGCCAGGACCACCCGCTGCTCTACCGCGACGAGCTGACCAGCGGGCCGGTGGACTGGATCGCCG
>CERJ01020398.1_pt1 | contig 13203 bp, 10 predicted proteins | sample 530781 | NCBI WGS metagenome assembly CERJ01 (sample SAMEA2620967, study PRJEB7988) | marine metagenome | biome: marine biome (ENVO:00000447); feature: deep chlorophyll maximum layer (ENVO:xxxxxxxx); material: "saline water (ENVO:00002010), including plankton (ENVO:xxxxxxxx)" | depth 30 m
ATTAGGGGTATAATAATGCTATTAATTATACCAACTATTCTTGCTATAATCTTAATTATTACACAAAGTATAGTAAAAAGTGGGTTTACATCATTATCCATTCTGTTAAATGGAAATGGGTTTCTATTCTTAGCGTCATCAACATTTTTAAGACCTATAAAATTTCTATTTTCAGCATTACCATTTGGTTGTGTTCTAGTTATGTGATTCTTGACAGTATATATTTTATTCCAAGATAATTCTGTAAAGTAGTCATCATGTGTGGTGCTATCAAAACTAAAGTCAACACCCTTCTTTGAAGGTGTGTCAACCCATGTGTCTGGATTGTGTGGTACTAAAAATTTTGCTCTCGTTCTAAACCTACCTTCATCACCTTGGGTATTCATTCCGATTCTAAACCTAACCTTAGCTTTTGTTGGAATACCTTTTGAAGGGTCTTCTGATGGAATAAAAGTTCCATCTTCAGCGGTAATCATGTAGTCCCTATTCATTGGTATTTGATATGCCCATGTTCCGTCACCATCAATTACTTCACCACCTTCAACATCAAATCTTTCAGTTCTGTCGGTGTTAGTTTTCCTTATCATTTCTATTCTACCATCACCCGTGACAATTTCATCCATTTTACCTAATTTCTTTCTAGGTCTACATCTTTTATTTAATGCGTGTTTATCATTATCACTTATGATTGAACCCATGAATATGGCTTGAGGTGTTATATTTGTGGCTAAGTCAATATCAGCCCTAGCTATACCAATTCTACACTCTTCTGTGTCTCCCCAGAATGGTGGAACGGTAACACTTGTTGGGGATACAGTTTTTAATTGAGGTGGTATTGGGTTTTCACTCCTACCCTTAAACTTTGTTGGTGAATTAAACTTACCTCTATCTTCTCCGTTTCGTATTAAATCGTAAGGTCTCTGAGAAAGAGCTCCTATGTCTGATATATCAGCATTAACATGTATAAAATGAGTACCTACTGGAACTCCAAAAATCATAAAATCACCTGAATTATTTGTTGTTGTCGTAAATTTATAATAATCACAATATACACTATCTAATTCTGGGTTGTCTTGTATTTCTCTCTTACTTGGGAAAGTACCTACTGGTGTAAAACATTCATCTTTTCCTCTATTATTTCTAGGTAAAAGATTATATGGTATTCCTTTATCGTCTGTGTCTGTTATTGTTTCGTATGGGTATAATCCGAAAATTTCTGAATTTTCTGAATCTATCTCATCTATTGGTATAAATATTGATACTTTAGCATTTGGTACACCGACTCCATTATTAACTATAACTCTACCGACTACCACACCGTAATCAGAACAAAAACGTCTATACGCTTCAGCTTGTGAAATTTTAAGTGAAAGAATTTCTATAAAATCAAATTTTTGATTTATTTCTAGGTTTATATTCTTACTTCCCCTACCTGTTGTTGTTTTTATTCTAATATTGTCTGACATTGATATGGATTTATTCTGAATCTAATAGTACTAATTCGTCTTCGTCATCAAAACTATATTCTTCTTCATCATCTTCTTCATCTTTGTCTTTTTTCTTAAGAATTTTACCAATAGATTTTAAACTATCAGTTACATCAACACCTTCATCTAGGAAAATTATTTTGAAAAGTAAGTAAATTGAAAAAGGAACAATGATTAATGAGGTTATTAATGAACCTATTAAGAATAAAATAGTCTTAGTTACTAGGATTATAGATTTAATAACTATTGGTTCCTTTTTTTTATTTGGTGATTTTTCAACTTTAACACCATTACTATCTTTTTTACAATTACAACCCATGTTTTTCTAATTTAAAATTTTATAACATAAAAATAGTGTTTTTATGTAAAAAGTGAACACTTATTTAACCCTTACCTTTATATCACTATTAGGAAATTTAATTTCAAACATACCAGTAGGGTCACCAAAAAGAGTGTATTCACCAAGTAAATCAATTTGTCTAGTTTGGTCACTAATATATGGTTGAGATACTTCGTTTGATGAGTATTTACCACCACCTACTTTATTGTATATTCTTAAATCTACAACATTTAATACCCCTGAGACATTGTTTATTTGTTCTATAAGTTGAGCTAAGTATATGTTGTCACCCATTCCCCATTTGTTAATGTCAAAATAATCTGTAATGGTATTAATAGCTTGAGTTATTATTTCAGATTGTGAAAATTGTTTATCTACAAATAAGTCTACTTCAAAACCTAAATTAAATACCTTACCATTTGAAACTTCAACATAATCGTTAAGCATTCTATAGTTTGATAAATATGTTCCAATGTTTTCTCTAAGTGTAGATGTTAAGTTTGTACTCAACTTACTATTTTCATCAAGAGTTAAAGTGTATATTCTTATCTTATTTTGTACTTCAATTACATTGTTTCTAAATGGTACACCAAATTCACCTGGAATAAGCCCGATTCTTACTTTATAATCCTCAATAGTTACACATCTTTCTTGTGATGCAAAGTTATATCTAACTAGGTTTCTTAATTCCTCAATTGAAGGCTCGTCTTTACCCCCAAGAGCTGGTAGTGGGTTGTTTACCTTTAGTGAATTACGAACGTTTTGATTAATTGTACTATTTGCACCATTAATTGATAGCTCGGCACTATTAACATTAGTTATTACATTAGGTCCAATATTGGTACTTGAACCTCCACCCACTCTGTATGATATAAACATTGTGTTGTTGGCTGTTAAGGTTGACCCTAACGATAAGTTATTTATGAAATCTCCAATTCTACCAACTAGTGATTTATCTACATCAAATTCACACAAAGCACTTATATCTTGACTACCTCCCCCAAATATTATCTTAGTGAAGCCGTTATCTGTAAATTCTTTTATAAATCTTTGGTCGACTCTTTTAAATTTACCAGGTTTAACAGTTGAGTTGTCACTAGTTATCGTGTCGTCTGGTATAAATACTATATCGTCAGCTAATGCACTTACTTCGTACCATCTAATATCTTCATCGTAGAATTGAGATGTGCTTGGAGTTTTTGTTATATTTGTACCTTCTATAGTTATTATAGAATTTACTGATAATATATCATCATCTGGTAGAATTACTTCTAAGAATGGTTTGACATCTGAAGGTGTTATAACTTTTTTAAATATTTTTGTGGTACCATTTACAACCATCTCTCTTTTTGTTAGAGTATAGTTTATAATTGTACCATTACTATCTAGGTTTGGTATTACAAGCCTGTTCGGTATTCCACCAGTGGTAAACGGTGATGAAAAATCAATTTCATCTAGTGCTTCAAATACTTTTCCTGAGCCACTAATTTGCGCACCTCTTTTAATTATTGGTGTGTATGATATATCAAAAGTATCACCTAATACTGGTACGTTTACCGAAAAATCAGCAATAGTGACTGAAGGTCTTTTACCTGGAACCTTCAATCCAAAAGTTCTTGCCATTGACAATATTGAGCTTCTTTCTTTTGCAAAGTCAATTTGTGTTTCTTGGAACATCCTATCTGTGTGAAACGATAACATATCCCCTACGGCAGCATTTAATTCTAAAAGCATCATACCTACAGATGCGTCGTTAAAATCATTAAATGTGTCTGGATAATATTGTTTTACATATGATATCAATTCTTGTCTGACATCAGCAAAGTTTCTAGTATAGTAATTTATTTTTTTTGCCATATTTTTTATTTTTAAATCTGGAGTAATATAAAATCTGTTTCAGCAAATGTATCCTCCGTAACTGTGTAATCTATCCTTAATATTGATACATGCTCATTTCGCTCACTAGTTGTAACTGAAATATCATTTATTACAAGGTTTGGTAAGTATTTTTTAACTGTTTCGTTAATTTCGTTTTTTATATTTGATTTGGTTACTTCATCATTTAAATCAAATATATACTTAAGAAGGTCTGTACCAAAATCTGGCATGTAAAGTCTTTCACCTTTTTTTGTTAATATCAAATGCATTAAATCTGATTTAATAGCAGAAGAGTCTTCGTTGTTTAATTTTAAATAGTGACCTAGGTTACTATCTTTAAACGGAAACTGTATATTTATAAACTTACCATTACCAGCCATGACGCATTTTCTTTATTATAAATATATATAGGGTATGTTTTTGAAATGTAAATACAAAAAAAAAGGTCTGATGTTATATCAGACCTTTTATTATTACATTTTGAGCTTCTACCCATCACAAGCTTCACAGTCAACCATTGCTGCTTGAGCTATGTCACCCCTTAATACACTTTCTGTTCTCATATAGTAAAGAGTTTTAATACCTAACTTCCATGCTTCCATATGGACTTGATTAATCCATTTTGGAGTTGCTTGAGTTGGAAATGCAACATTTAAAGAAACCGACTGGTCAATATATTGTTGTCTTAACCCAGCTTGTTTAATTAAATCTAATTGATTTATCTCTTTGAATGTTTTAAACACATCTTTAAAATTAATAACTTCATTAAGGTCAAAATCTTCAGGTAACTCTGGAATAAACTTTAATTTACCATCAACAAATCCCCATTCATCAAGAAAATCAATATCTTGAACTGAACCCATATCAGTAAGAATTTTATTCCAAACTTCTTTATTATTTTGTTTCATTTTTTTAAGATACCTTTCTAATGAAGGATTCTTTCTAATGAATGTACCCTTAGCTGACTGCTCGGTCCAAACGTTAGCTGGCCAAGGTTCAATACCTGCAGATAAGTTTCCAGCATTTTTTGAATTAGACACTGTTGGAGCGATTGCTCTTAAGTGAGTGTTTCTCATTCCTGTACCAGTACACCAAAGCGGTTCACCATACTCATCAGCTAGCGCTCTTGAAGCTCTTTCTGATTCTAATTTCATTTGTGAAAATATCTTTCTAGTTTCATATTGAGCTAATAACCCTTCGAAAGGTAGTCCTCTGTTCTGTAAGTAACTATGCCAACCTAATACACCTAACCCTAGCGCTCTGCCCTTTTCAGCGCTTCTAACGGCATTTTCAAAACCTCTCATGTTCTTAGCTTTCTGTAAAAATTCTTCCATTACACCGTCTAAAAACCACGTTGCTGTGTATATTAAATCAGTATCTCTCCATTCGTCAAATTTAGCTAAGTTAAGTGAAGATAAACAACAAACAAATGAATGTGATTCATCAGTAGCTAAAGTAATTTCAGAACATATATTAGTCATGAATACTTTTAAGTTATTCTTTTTATATGCTTCTGGGTTTTGATTATTTACATTACCCTTAAACATAATATATGGTTCACCAGTTTGTCTTCTTTTTCTAATTAAAGCACTCCATCTTTTTCTGGATTCAACATCACCTTTTTCAATTTTTCTCATGAATTTGTTAGATACAACCGCACATTGATGCATGTTCAAACATTGTCTATTTACATCACCTTTTGGTTCTCTTATTTCTAACCAGTCCCAAAAGTCATCATGCTCTATGTTCATGTTTACTGAAGCAGCACCTCTTCTTACAGCTCCTTGATTAGTCGCTAGTATTGTAGAGTCATACATCTTTATAAATGGTACAACACCATCAGATGTTCCGTTTCCAGTTATGTTAGCCCCAGCTGGTCTTATTTGGTTAATACCGATACCTACTCCACCACCATGCTTAGCTAAAAGCATCATTTCTAAGTTTTTCTGACCTATATCTAATATAGAATCAGCTACATCAACACCAAAACATGAAATAGGTAATCCTCTTTCTGTTCCTGTGTTAGATAGTACAGGCGTTGCTAAACATAACCAACCCCTCCATATATAATCAAAGAATTTTGATGCTAATTCTGGTTTTGCAAGTCTTCTTGCTACGGTTGTGGCAACTCTCCAATATGCGTCTTTTGGTGTTTCACCTTCTAATAAGTAACCCTTACTTATTGTTTTTATATATACTTCAGTGCATCCCCATTCTGGAACATCTACACCTTTTTCCCATCCTAAGTTTTCTAATAAAGATTTAACATCTCTACTTGATGATTCTTTGAATTGTCCTTCTTTAATTTGTTCTGATATTACTTCAGATTCTGTTTTATCCAAATTACGTTTATCCATAATTTATTATTATTATTTTGTTAATTTATTTAATTTTATTAAAATAGGTCGTCCCAATTATCGTCTTCACCAGCCTTGGAATAATCTGTTGGTCTAATAGCAAAAAAATCAGTGTGAGTAACACCACCAGTTAAATGATAGAACCATTCTAGATTTTCAGCAGACTCTTCATCATACTCAAAATAATAGTCACCACCTGGTGTTGCATTATACCCTAATTCACCTAGTTTTTCATTAGCTCTTTGTCTAATAAAGTTTTTTAAATCAGAAGCCTTAAGGTTTTCTAAGTCACCCATTTCAAACATCTTATCAATAAATTTCTCTTCCATTTCAACTATAAGTCTAGCTGCTTCAAAAACATCTTTACTTACTTCTTCTGATAATTCTGGGTATTCTTCACACATATGGGTAAATAATTTACAACCCATTTTAGAATGTAATGATTCATCTCTTACTGACCACTTCATTTGTTGACCTACACCCTTAAGTAAATTTCTTAATTGGAAAGAATATAGAACAGCAAATGAACTGTATAGTGAAACGCCTTCAGCAAATGCTGAAAATATAGCAAGACTTTTAGCTACATCAGTTCTAGCTTCTTTTGATTCAGCTAAATCTTTGTAGGTGTAGTCGTTTTTGGTTTCCATAAGGAATTCAAACTTATTAGCTATTGATGGTTCGTGTAAAAATGCTTTAAAATTATCAAGACCTAGTGACTCGTTAAGGTACGAATAAGCTTCAGCATGGATTGTTTCAAAACTAGCAAAAGCTATCGCCATTGCTTTTATTTCATGCTTAGGAAACCATCTAGTAACAAATGTTGACCAATAGTCTTGTACCGCACATTCAGTTTGAGCAAAACCTAATAGTATGTTACCTACTAAGTTTTTTTCATGTGGTTTTAATTTTTCATTCCAGTCTTTTATATCACCCTGCATTGGCAATTCAGTGTGTAACCAATGCGCTTGTTGTTGTGTTAACCACCCAGCTTTGTGGTATTCTGGGAATTCAAAAGGTTTGTATTCAACCCTATCTTCAAATAGTTTATACATATTTAATTTAATTTAATTTAATTATTTTGATTAGCGTTTCCATTAACGCCTGGTAGTCTATTTAGACTTTCAAGAGCTTCGTTTACTCTGTTTTGGTCATTAATAGCCTTTACTGCATTACTTTCTAAGAACGTTGTGCCCCTACCTGATTCGTCGGTCATATCAATCTGAACTGTAGCATTATTAAATATAATGTTATCAAAGGTTATCCCATCTTGTCCAAATCTAGATTTAAGAATAGCCATATTTGCGTGACCACTTTCTTTTTGTTCTAATGATTTACCTACTGATAGTATAAAGTGACCTATTTGTCCTTTTTTAATTGAGCCACCCATCATGCTTGAATCTACTGTTTCAGCATTAATAGAGCTTCTATTACCTTGAACAGCTGTCCATCCAGCTATATTTAATTCACTAAGCATTGTTTCGAATTGCCGCATGACATTACCTTCACCAGACCATTCATCTTTAAAAGACTTAGTCGGCTGAACAACATCAATGTAGTCTAATATCACCATATCAGGTCTAAACCCCTGAGAAATCATTTTTTTGATATATTGCTTAATCATTGGTATTGTAGTACCATCACTAGGGAACTTCTTTAATTGAATTGCACCTGGTTGCTCTTCTTTTTCTTTAGCAACCGCAAATATCTCTTCTGAATTTTCAACTAATTCATTAAGTGTATATTTACCCTCCATCCAACATGTTAAGTGTTTTCTTTGAATAACCTTTGGATTGTCTTCAAAGAAAATCTGAAGGACGTTCATACCTACATTCTTAGCGTGATTGGCTATCTTAGTCATGAGAGTAGTCTTACCAATCCCAAAAGGGGCTAAGATTACAGCTAATTCGCTCTTAGATAGACCTCCATCCATGTAGTCATCAAGACCATTTATACCTGTTGGTATTGGTTGTCTAAAATCACCATCTAAAACACTTTTTAAGTCCTCAAAGACATTCATTCCATCATCTTTGCTATCGCCTACTTCTAAAGCCTTTTTAAGTATATCTTCACATTCTGGATAATCATCTAGATTACCTGTTTCAATTATTTGCTGAATTTTTCTTACTGACTTTTTAAGTTCTTGTTGCTTACAGAATTTCATGGCTGTATCTTGAACATTAAGACCGTTGTTAAGTTCTGCATTTTTAACCTTGTCAAACTGTTCGATATACATTTCTTTATCAATTTCATTAGATGCTGTTGATAAAATCATTGATTCTAAACTGTTGGTATCTGGGATGACACCGTATTCTTCATAGTTATCAGCTATTTTTAATGAAGCAGTTCTAAGGAAACTATCTTCAAAATAATTAGGTTTTAGTATGTCGATAATTCGTTCACCAAATTTTCTATCTACTAGAAGTTGTTGAATTAATCTATACTGAAAATCTAAACCTAAATAACCTAATTTGCTTTTGTCTATTAAACTCATTTTATAAAACTTGTATTAAATAAATATATTACTTTGTATCAAAAATATAAGGTGCTAATCATTTTTTTATGTCGTACTCACCGTATAATGTTGTATAGTTCTCTCTACTAAAGTATTCCGAAATTTCACCAATAATATTTGGTATAATTTCTCTAATATTTACTTCATATCTAACGTCTTTTTGAAACCAATTTCCAGAGAAAGAGCTTTTAGCTACCACCTTTTTGTCTACCTTAATTTCAAAAGTAAAAATATCTTCATTCTCAAATATATTTTTTGATTCGTCATCTATTGGTACAACTCTGTATGGGTTATAACTTGACCAAGTGTATTTTTTAGATATATTTTTTAAAAATTTTGGAATAATACCCATAGTTGGGGTATGAATACCAGTTAGTTCGTCTATTAACTCCTTTATTTCCACAGAGTTAATTACATCTCTATTATAACCTTTAACGTCAAACATTCTTTGACAAATAATTGGTTTCTTTGCTTTTTCATTTTTTTTAACTTCTTCATTAATGTATAATGCGAATTCAAATCTAAAATTGTCCCACGGGTTTCTACTTTTCATAATTTTTAATTTTAATTTATAATATTTCGTTTTTTTTCTCTTTCCATTAATTTCTTAAAAGGTAATAAGAAGTTTTCGTATCTATATTGCCCTAACATTTTATCTAGCCCATCTTCTTTTAACATTCTATAAACGCTCTTAATAGACCTATCGTCACTTAATGGTGATGTGATTAAATCGTTAACCTCATTCAATGCTTGTTTATGTATTAAGGGTGATGTAAGGTCTACTAGTTTATGATTAATAGTATATAATTGGTCACCTTGAACTCCATCAGTAATTCCGTTGATTATATTATCTAAAACCTTTAATCTAGATTTTTTATTTTCTACACGATTATCCTGAAGTTCTTTAGCTCTATTTAAAACCTCATCTAAGGTTACTTTTCTTTCTTTTAACTCAGGCATAAAGTTAAAAAGTGTTTCTTCACCTAGTCTTTTAACACCCTTAATATTGTCACTATTGTCACCACAAAGAATTTTTATTACAGCTACATTTTCATAGTGGTATCCAAACCTTTTTTTAAAGTTATTTACGTAAACATAGTCTTTAAGGTCAATCATATACATTCTAACGTTTTCGTGTACCAATTGACACAAGTCTCTATCACTTGTAACTACTGTAATTTTTTCAGTATCTAGTTTGGTATTACAATAATACGCAATAAAATCATCCGCTTCAACCTTTTCATCAAATAATTGGCGAATATATAATTCTTCTAGATAATTAAAAACTATTTGTCTTTGTAAAATTTCGTTTTGGTCTTCTGGTTCAGTTCCGTTTTCGTAATCTTTATCTCGGTTACCTTTGTAGTCTTTATAGATTTCCCATCTCATTTTACCAGAGAATTTACCATCCCAAAATACAAATACCTTATGGTATAAGTTCTCTTCTATAATCCTTCTTAAAACAAGAAGGAATTGATAAACACCACCGATTGGTTCGCCCTTATCATTGTACACATCTTTAGTAGCGGAGAACCCTCTCTTAAAAAGAGCGTTCCCATCTACTACTAATGTACTTATTTTAATCTTTTTAGATGAACCATTTTTTGGTGGTATTCTTCCCATTAAAACCTATTAAAAGGGTTAAAAAATCTATTAATTACTTGCTGATGTATCAGCTTCTTCTATAACTTCTTCTCTATCAATTACAAAATCAGATGCTTCACTATTAAGTCTAGCTAGGATATAATCCTTATGTTCTTTTTTGTAATTTTCAATCTTACTTGGGTTCCAGTAACCATGTGGTGTTGACGCAAGCTTTCCGTGTTCTTCAACACCGTTAACTTGATTCTTTTCACATCTAACTTTGGTTTCGATACCGAATTGGTATTTTTCACCACCAGAAGTTGCTGATAACTTTACGGTTGAGTGTGTAAGTATACCACCGAAGTGTACAATTACTCTTGGTGAGTAAAAGAATGCTTCACCACCCTTGTGTTTGATAACTGTATTCATGTTATCTAACCAAATCTTTTGTACCACAGCAAACGTATTTGTGTATTTCTTACCCATTCTTCTAGATGATGGTAATCTGTGGTTTACAAGTGATTTAAACGCTGTCTCCATAGACCCTGCATTCCATTGGTTATTACTTGATTTAGACATAACTGATTGAAATCCATTAAGTGACCCAACTGAATCCCAAAGAAAACATAAATCTCTGTCTAAATCACCTTCTTCTTGAGAGTCTAGTAATTCAGTCATAAATCTAGCTATATCTTCAATAATTGGTTCAAACCTAAGTAACTTAGTACCAACCTTTCCGTTTGAATAATCAACGGTTTGATATCTTTTCATAAGGTCATCCCCGTTCATGAATATAAAGTCACCTTCATAATCAATAACCTCACCAGTGGCTTCGTCAACAACTTCTTCAAATTGAACACCTATATTTCTAGCGTGTTCCCATGACCAGTTACCTTCTGTCTCCATTATAACTGGTAAATCACCTACTTTTTGTGCTCCAGCAACTGCTTCATATATTGCAGTTGATTTACCTGTGTTACTATAACCTCTAAATGAAGTAAAATAACCTCTTGCTAATCCTGGAATTTTTAATGCTTCATGAAATGCGTCTGATAATGGAACCCATGTTAGTTCTTTTTCTTTAACAACGATATCCATTCCGTTATTTTTTTTGAATTTACCTAAGTCAAAGCTTTTTTTACCTATTGGTTTTTTTGGTGGTTTAGATGACATAACTTTTTATTTTTAATATTATTATTGTGAGTAAAAAAATGGGTAAGTATCTTACCCATTTTTATTTATATTTCAATTAGAATGGTAAATCATCATCCTCGTCGTCTTCTTCAGCTATTGAAGCTGGTACCTCAACCGTTTTAATTGGGGCTGATTGATTTAAAGGTGTTCCCATTGTTAATTCAGAATCATCATCTTCTTCATTAGAAGAAGGTACTGAGTTTGATTTTTCAAGACTTTCTTTAGATACGAATTTTTCTTGTTCTTTACTCCAAACGGGAGTTTCGTTTCTAACAACAATCTTTAAGTAATCATAATTTCTGATACTGTAAACATCTCTCCATGTTCTAGTATCATTAACCCATACAGATGCTTCATTTTCATCACTACTTAATGGGGTTGACTCTAAGGGGTAAGTTACGGATTGTACAACTGGTACGTTAAACTGATTTCTTGCTATATTTATAATTAAATCTCTACCAGTTTTTGGGTCGGTAATATCATGTTTTACCGCAGCTACTGCACCCATTATCTTATCAAGAGTACCACCCTTATCGTAAGCGTGATTAAATCTCCAGAATTTAACACCTTCATCCTCTTTACCTCTTTCAATAACTTTAAGTATATACATTTTTCTAGGTGAATACTTCTTAGCTAACTCTTTATCAGATTCTTTTCCAGTAGCTAATAAAGCTTGTCTAGTATCGCAAAAAGGACAGTTAGTATTCTCTTCATGTTTAAGACAAGGAAACGTCTTCCAAGCACCATCTACTTGGGCTTTGTGTCCCCAAAGGATATCCCAAAATACATTTTTACCTTCTGCTGGTGGTAGGATTCTTATTTGTTTTGATGCCGACTTTTCAGATTGTGGCAAGAAAGTACTAAAATAATTAGATAGTTCGTACTTTTTAATTTTTGTATTCGTACTCGTATTGTGTGAGTCAGAATAACCTTTCATCATTTCTTTAAATTTTTCATTTTCTAATGTGCTCATAATTGCTTTTGTTTAATTTATTATTGTATTATTTTGCTATAGTCTTACAAGTTAAACTTGCCTATATAAATATCTATAAATAAGTAAAAAGACACGTAATTAATCATTTTTTTTTAACTTTTTTATAGACTTGTTACACAAATATATGTGTAAATTAAGGATAGTGCAATGGGTAAGGTAAAAAAAAATGAGGTAATTATTGTAACTACCTCATTTTTAATTAATTAATTTGTTTTTTTATTTAAAATTCTTCTTCTTCAAATTCGTTTTTTTCAGTAAAACTGTCTTTAAGTTTATCGTCAGAATAATCTTTTTCTATTTCTTTATCGTCTAATACATATTCTGTTTCTTTTTCACCGTTTGACATTACATCATACTGACCTTCTTGGTCTTTCCAAAAATCACCTAATCTCATATTAAATGGGGCAGAATCTATAGAAATCATTTCTAATTTTTCATTAGGAGTTGGTGCTCTTTTTTCTAATTCGTTTTCAAGACTATCTATTTTAGTTGATATTGAATTCATTGAACTTACTTGAGTTTCTAAATTATTAATCATACCCATTAATTGGTCAATCTTTTGATTTGCTGAATCTGCAGACGCTTTTGCTTCTTCTGAACCTTTTACTAATTCAGTAACGTCTAGTTCAACAGCATCATCCATTGGTTCCATTTCTGACCCGTCTAAAGGCTCTTCAGTTCCAAAACCTTCTTCACCATCACCAAAACCTTCAGAGTCGTCTGAGTCGTCTTCTAGGTCGTCTGTTGGCTCTTCTCCTTCTTCAGGTGGGTTTATGTCTTCATCTGAAACTTCTAGTGGTTCCTCTTCTCCTCCTTCTTCTTCTTTGTAAAGGTTGCCTAGTAATAGGTCTTCTTTA
>CERJ01021984.1_pt1 | contig 13154 bp, 15 predicted proteins | sample 530781 | NCBI WGS metagenome assembly CERJ01 (sample SAMEA2620967, study PRJEB7988) | marine metagenome | biome: marine biome (ENVO:00000447); feature: deep chlorophyll maximum layer (ENVO:xxxxxxxx); material: "saline water (ENVO:00002010), including plankton (ENVO:xxxxxxxx)" | depth 30 m
GTCCAGTGCTTCTTGTACACCATCCAGAGTTCCAAGTGACGCATTGCCGAGACATCCGTCCGAGTGACAGCAGATTCCGGTGCGCCGATTGGGAAGGAGAAGATGATAGTGGAGTCCGGGTTGAGAGCGCACGGTTCGTTGGGTACACCCTGATCAACCATGAGCTTCGACAGAGGATCCTTCTTGTCCATCCTGACACGCCTGATGTAATACCGAGCGTACCTTGGGTGGATACCTGATGCGCTGTCTACAAGACAACTCACAGTGCCTGATGGCTTGACGGTGGTGATTGCGGCAGAAGGATTAATTCCAATTCGCTCTGCCCATGCAGCATTGGTTTCGTGAGCCAATGCCTTCCATCGCTTAAGTCTACCGCTAAGAATACCAAGGGAAATCTTTCCATAAGTATGAGGGTTATCCCAGATACCCGTCAACGATACACCAAGAAGTCTTTCTTCTTTGCTGTTATTTTCCCATTCCTTAGACAAGTAAGGGAGATACGTAAGGGCTGACTGACAGGTGCCAAGGATGGTAGCCTGCTCAATCTTTAATTCAATATCAGGGGTGGCATCTTTCTCTCTGATAACAACTTCAGTAAGATTACAGAACTGCTTATGACGCAGGGTAATCTCACCGCATGGGTTAGTACCAAATGAATGACCAAAGTTACGCATACCAGTTTCCTCTATTACCTTCTTAGCTCCGTATCGATTAAAGATACCTCGCTCTCCAGATCGGGACTCATAGAGGTTGGCCCACTCGACAAGGAACTCAGTCATGCTGGGCTTGTGGTTATACACAGCAGAGTTGTTAGCCAAGGCTCTCTGTCCATTGGTGTCCCACCAGTTACCTGACTTGCACTTAGCCATCTCAATGTCAGAGAGGTCGCTTAATGAGATCATCGCTGACCTGCGTACTCCTCCAACAACAATAGCATTACCAATAGAACAAGCCATATCATGAAGATCAACGGGGCGGAGCCGTGTGCCACGTTTATTGTAGAACAGATTAGTAATAAACCTGAATACATCTTCTAATGGTTGAGGGCCGCTGGCCCTGCCCCCGAAGATCTTCAATCTTTCTCCTGAGGCACGGACTTGAGAGACATCCCAAGTGGGATGAACTCCGTCAAGAAGATAGTCAAGCAATTCTTTAACTGAATCTGCCCAACCTTCTTTTGAATCTCCTACCTCAATTTTAACATTCTCATCACGGATAATTTCATAAGGGATATCAGGCCACTTAGCGGCTACGGTTTCTTCTACAGAAAATCCTACGCCAGTGCCATTCATAAGAATATAAGTTAATTCTGCCATCTCCTGAGGACCATTAAGACACAGGTATGAGCAGTTGTAGGTACACGTATTGTCCCTGTCTGCTGCCTCGCCTGCTGTCATCATTGCTCTCATACTAGGCATAATATTCTTATTTAGGATAGCTTCCCTAATGTCGGGCCTCTGTCCTAAGATAGGAAACTTTCCTACCATCCAATCCCAATATCTATCAACAGTCTCTGTCCAAGTTTCTCGCCTTTCCTTAGACGAGTCCCACCTAGCGTACCTAGACTGGTGAATAAAATTACCAAAAAAATCCATGTGCTTCTCCTTTTGTAGCTAATAGCTGGGTTTTTTAGACATACCAGCTTGGTTGCCAAAGAACGGGCTTTTCGCCAATCCTTAAAATACGAATTGCAGTAGCTTGACCGAGGGCATATTCTTCTGATAGCCCCTTCTTTTCATACTCTGCTAGAATTAACTGCTCTCTATTATGAGGCTCTACGGTATCGAGTAGTCGCTCCGCTTTGACCGGACCTACCTTAGGGATGCCGGGAACCTTATCAGTACTATCACCCATGATCCACTGCTTACAGAAGAACCTGTCAGCTTCGCTCTGGGTTATATACCGAGGCTCCCATTCTTTATCGGGATTCCAGTGCCATCCGGGTACTCCTCTAAGATCTTTATCGATTGTTACGGCTACGGCTTTACCAGCAGATGCTAGCTTACCCATAATATCGTCCGCTTCAATGATATCTTTCTTTAGGCTTTCATAAATACCAGACATTACTTCAATAACATAAGACATCGAATCAGGTTTAGCAACCACATTGCGATGCTCTTTATATTGCGGCCAGTATATTTTCCTAAAATTATCGGACCTGTTACAGCTAAAAGTTAATAGGATATGATCTACGTCACTAGGAGTCCACTCAGCTACATACTCCTGAATGTTCTGGACTAAATACTTGTCACCATTAATATCAACCTTACAGGCTATACGATAGGCTATAATATCTCCATCAATCGCTGCCACTTTCGGTTGTCGAATCATCTTTATAAATCTCATTAATGTCTATATCTTCTGATAACAGTATTTCTTTAATCTCGTACATAACTTTGTCCGCATCAACCTTTCTATTTTGCCTACGCGCTACACATAGTTCGCACGTACACGGAAACTCTTCCAGCCATTCTTCAAAGATTAAGCTAATATCTTCTTCAAGTTCTTCTAACGACTCAGTATTCCAATAGTACTCACAGAACGGTGAGATCATATCGTGCTTGTGTTGCAGGGTACGATCTGTTAAGTTAGCTAAGGCTTCGGATTCGTGGGTTCTCCAAGTCCCTGAATCATCAGCAAGAGTTCTATCTCCTCCAGAAACGAAGATAACTTTTCCGCCTCTGTTTTTAATTCTTTCTGTCTCGTTAAGATATCGACAGTCATCGACAAGGATAACTCTTTTATGAGAAGATGTACTTGAGTTTTCTTCAGACATCGCTTTCTCAACATGTTCTTCCCACCTTTCTATCCAGTAGTCAGGATTTTCTTTTCTTTTAGTTGCGCCTAATTCTTGGCAATGTTTTCTATATCCTTTTAGGTTAGACTCTTTGTCATATCCCAATGTTTTAGCTTCTTCTTTTAGTTCTTTTGCAAAAGGAATATAGGCAGGTGAATACCCAGCCTCATACAAAAGTCTCATAAGTTCACGAACAATTGTCGTTTTGCCAACGCCTGCGCGACCCGCGAATGCAATTATTTTCATACAACCACTCCTTAATTTCTTCTGCTGTTAAGTATTGAGGTATATCAAAGTTAAGTTTTTGTAGTATTACGCACGTTTCTGTAGAACATAGTTTAGGAACAGGAAGCCGCAATATCTTTCCTACATACCACCACAGGGTGGTGTACAACGTAGATGATTGTTTGTACTCAGAATTATTCAAACGTTCTAATACTTTAGGATCATTAATAATTAACTCTTCTAAGAATAAACATTCATCCCATTGCATAAGTTTATGTACGGATTCTTCTTTACATATCCTCATGCCTTTTTTCTTATCTAAGTAATACAAAGCAGGGCCAATGCACAAGGCAATGTGGCCCCAATATACTTTGGAAACTAACGACATTAATCGTTGGTCCCACCTACTATGGTCTGGTTTATACAGATATATCTTTAATGCGTATCTGCCCATGATTCTCCAATAACGTATTCAGCATCTATTGGCATTCTAACTTTAAATCTTTCTCCTGCTTCTTTAGCAGCTTTAACCAAAGTCAAGCCAACACGATTAGCAATATCTTTTTTACAAGACACTTGTATCTCATCGTGGATCCAGCCCATAAACTTTACCCCCTCGGAGGAAAGATACTTGTGGGCCAGTACGAGCCAGAGTTTAGAAATAACTGCACCATTTCCCTGTAGCAGTGTGTTAAGAGCAGCATGATCACTTCTAACAGGAACACGCCGACCATCCAACAATATAACAGAACCATGCTTCGCTGACTGAAATTGGACATTGTTAATTACTTTCTTAAGTGCAGGCAATCGCCTTAGGAATTTATCTTTAAGTTGTTGACCATCACGGGCGTTACCACCAACAATCTGACCAATCTTTTCAGATCCGGCACCATATAGGAAGCCGTAAATAAATGTTTTTGCTTGGTCCCTATCACTCAAGCCTGCGGCATTCATGTTGGTAGTATGGATATCACCTTCAAGAATTTCTTTAGCGTACTCACCACCATCGTACTCAGCCATTTGATGTGCAAGCATACGCAACTCAAGACCGCTAAGGTCAGAGCCTACTTGTACGTGACCGTCGTGTGGTTTCCAAAGCCCTCTTGATCTAGGGTTCTTATCTACCTGAGCAACGTTCGGCTGCGAGTGAGTGGCTCGACCCGTAGCCGCGCCTTGATGATTGAAGTTACCGTGAATACGTTTGTCATTTGACGAATCAGCACGGACAATCCAATCCTCTACCATACCAAGAAGCTTTTGGATATCTCTGTAGCGAAGAATTTCTTTAGCTTCTGGAAACTTAAGACTCTTTAATACTTTAGTATCACAGTTAGGGTTACCCTTCTCACTGACAGGTGCTTTCCAGCTATACTTCTGATTAAATCTATTAGCAATTTGCTTGGTAGATGCGGGATTGAATACCGTAACCTTAGACTTCAATTGTTTTCCGGTCTTTTCTGACCAACGTTCTTCTGTAATAGTGGGAAAAATTTTTTGGAGGTTATCCTCGATTTCTGCTTTCTCACCAAGAAGCTCGTACTGAAGTCTAGTACCGCCTTCTATATCAAAACCAAAGCCTTGCTTCGTCATGTCAGCACATACGTGACCAACAAGATGCTCGAACTGAACAACTTTTCTATTCTCTTCAACCCAAGGCTTTTGGTAATCATAAATTTTATTATTAACTTCTACGTCTTGTACACAGTAGTCAAGCATCTCTTCGGAGTATGCTTCCCAGCCACCTTCGTAGTCCTGCTTGTCTTCTCCAAGCTTCCGACCCCATGCTTCCAAAGAATGTGAATGAATCCCCTTCTTATTATGAAGAGGAAACTTTACATCTTTCTTGTCAGGATACATCAGTCGAGAAACAACGAGAGTATCAAGAACAGGGCAGCTACGAGTAAGGCCAAATCTAGAAAGAACGGGGATGTCGTACCCGATAAGATTATGACCAATCCACAGAGAAGCGCGATTAAGGAGTTCAATACCCCGCTCGATGTCTCCGGGGCCGTACGTGTAGACTCTCTCTGAGCCTGCCTCTCTTGCCACGATGCACCAAACTCTGGTAGCCGCAGGGATTGGTTCCCCCTTTTTGTTGATTGTTGTGTACGCGAGACCGTTCGCTTCGATGTCCCAGATGAGTTCCAAGTCACTTATCCTCCTGAATGGACGTTCCTTCACCAAACGGGTTGGCTTCGGCTGATTCATCAAACATTACTTCACCATTATCTCCAAATGCAAAGTCCTTCTCAAGCAATCTGGATGTCGTGTGGTCGTAGTAGAGAGCGGATGCAACTCCACAGCGACCCGTAAGTCTGTTCTTTAGTACTCTAACGATAGTTGTGTTGCTAATCACGGGATCGGGATCCTGCCTGTTTCTTTCGAGGGCCACTACAGTATTCGGCACAGATGACAACGCACCTGAACCCCTAAGGTCTTGAAGCGTAATTCTATTTCCTTCTTCGTACGCTTTGTCAGTCTTCTTAAGTTGTGAAACAATATCAACGTGAACACCAGTACGCGCACACAGCGACCTGAGTTCCTTCATCAGCGTGTCGATAATGATGCGCTCACTGCTACCACCGTCAATGTCCTTGCCTGTGAACCCCATCAGTCCAGCCGCAGCCGCAGTGATGTGATCAAGAACAATAACTTCAACTCCCAATGAGATAGCCATGAACTCCATACGAGCAAGGAGGTTTGCCATTGCGTTGTTGCCAAGGTGATCATAGACATAGAACTTAGTCGAAGCCAGATTTTTCTTAGCGTTAGCATACTCTTCATCAGTAAGGTCATCAATAACATTAATATCAATAGGCTGCTTGCCCATCTTGACCCGGAGGTCATTCATCATGCGTGATGCACGAATAGCACGAACTGGTTTGTTCAGCATCAACGAAATCATATCATCGATAGTTTCTTTTGGCGACTCTTCAAGCATAATAGCACCAACAGATCGTCCGTCATTCAAGTGATGATGGATAAGTTCACGAAGAATGGTTGACTTACCTGAGCCAGTACCTGAAGTCCACAGAGTAATCTCTCCGCTGCGCTGACCAATAAAGAACTCTGACATCTTGTCCCACGGGAAAGCCCACACTTCTGCTTCTTTCTCTTCAGTGCTATCCTGAATGTCACTGACATGGAGGATCTCGTCAGGGCTATATGCCTGAGCTTCCCAGAAGGCAGTCACCACAGCCTTGGAGTTACCCTTGAGAACGCATTCGTTTGCATCCTTGTATGGCAGGGCAGCAATCTTAGCGCGGCCCGGAGGCAGGATCTCAGCCACCTTACGGGCTGCTTCCTTGCCGGGTTCATCCATGTCAAACATGAGAACAACTTCTTCATAGGAATTAATAAACTCCAAGTTCTCTTTGACACTCTTGACTGCTGACGTTGCGCCGTTAGGCAAGCTGACAACAGGCCACGTACCAAGCAACTGACTCACAGTCAGGCAATCAATCTCGCCCTCAGTAATTACCAGCTTCTTGCCACCAGTAGACTTGAACAGATGCTGGCCGTACAACTCACACCCTCTGGGCGTACCTGTCCACTTGAACTGCTTGTCAGGTCCACGCAAATGTTGAGCGACTACCTCGCCATTACGATAGTAATTAGAGATGTGTACTTCTTTGCCGCCAATGTTTGCAACTTGATAGTTATACTTACGACAAGTCTTGTGATCAACCTTTCTATCCTGAATGTCAACGCAAGAGCCAGAGTACTTAGTAAAGTCAGTTGTTGTCATAGTAATAGTTTCCTTAGGGGTGTCAAAGTTTCCGTGGACATACGTCTCACATCTAAAACAATACTTGTGACCGTCAGAGTAGACAACCATATTGTCACCTGATCTGTCATGACCATCAGCAGCACACTTGGGACACTGCTCTCGGTCAACCATATAACTTTCTTCTTTAATCATCAGAATTAATTTCCTTAGCAATGCTTTCCATTCGTTCATCAGTCAAGTTAATTTCCCAACGGAAACCAACCTCATCGTTTTTAGATGTAACTTTTTTTGCGTCAAGGATTAACTCAATAAGAGTCTTTTTAAATACATCAATCATTTTTTATTACCTCAATATCAAACCAGCCGTCTTGTTCAGGACCATCAGTCCAACGTTTACTAATACATAAGTGTTCTATTTGTTTGTCATCTTCCCACATCAAAGTATTCAATGCGTCAAGGCAAGCCTTAGCATAGTTATCTACGTCCCCTCTAGGTGACCGTAGCTTAGTTGTCTTAGGTTTCGTTACATAGATGTCCAGCACAACCGAAAGCGGCCCTTGGAAAGGCATATGCTCTCCAAGAACCGCTTCGGCTAATTGTGCCATGCTTTTTCTAAACTCTTTGTAGGGTCCAGTAAAGTATGCGTGTCCGTATTTAGACACTCTCGGACGGCTAGCAGCGACTGGGTTAATATCAAATCGCCACTTCATACGTCCTCCTTAACCGAACGGCACTTCGTCGGTAACGACAGTCGTTGGTTCATCGGGCTGCTCACCATCGGAGGTGTCAACCTCTGAGGAACTAACGGCATTGCCTGTACCAAACGGGTTAGAGTTAGATGAGGAGCCGCTGTCAGTAGCTACTTCCTTAAGCAGAACCGCATTGAACTTGAGGCTAAGATAGGTCTTACCCATAACCTCTACGGGATAGATAACGGAGTTGATGTTTACTGTATCGCCCTTCCAACAGAAGCCCGGAGTACGCGCTTCGACACCTTCGGTGGTGAACATCTTGGGTTGATACTTAGATTTGAAAGTAATGAATTGTGATCCATCCTTGCCAGTCTTGACAAAAGGCTGGTCAACCTTCCACTTGGTTGCATACTCCTGAAGAGTAGCTTCAAGTTCTTCGTCGTGTTCAACAGTAACCTTATATTCTCCTTCAGCGTTATACTTAGTATCAGGCTTAGAGACATGAGAGTACTTGACAGTGAGGTCATCAGTCTTGAGGGATGCAGTAATTCGATCAGCCATTGTTAGGTTCCTTTTCGTGGTTCTCAATGAGTTCTTTAAGTTGCTTAGTTTGAGCGTTAATGTTAGTAGCAAGCATAGTAATTGCACCATAGATTTCTTCAAGGTACTTAACAACTACCATTGCCTGCACTCCTACGGGCTGCCCCATAGTTTCAGTTTCTTCAGTTGTATTCATCTCTTCAGTTGTCATAGTTTCTTCTGACATTGTTCTCCTTTCCCTACGGACTAACCGTAGTTTGTTATAGCATGGGTTTTTTACACCGGCATTACTTCTAGTATCGGGTGTCCGTTGTGAACTACCCCACATGAAAGCATAGGTTTTACCAAATAATGTTCAGAATATAGCATAGACAAGTGGGTATTATCTACTCCACAGCCAACAGACATGCCAAAAATACGATGATTATTAGGCCCACTGAGCCAGTTAATAGCCGCCTTTGTGTGGTGGTGACCCATAACGACTGATTGATTGCGTGTTCTAGCTGCATTAAATGCCGGGTAAGCAGAAGCAGCACCGGTGCCATGATAGTAATAAACCCCATCCAACTCAACATTATGTACCCACTCCCAGTTCTTTGTCTTATATAATTCTTTGTATTCTTTAAGATACATAGCGGGGATACCGGCATCCGCAGCCAGCCTATGCACACGATTGTCATGGTTACCGATAGTCACGTAGGCATTAGGGAACGCCTTGTACCACTTCTTAACAGTCTCAAAGGCAAGCTCGTACTCCTTGATTGCATCAGGAGATTCGGGGTTAGCCTTATGATACGAAATAACATGGTGATCAATAACGTCACCAATAAAAACTGTTTGATCTGTACGATGTTTACGACGTATTGATCTAATAAATTCAAAGTAATCTTCATGTACAGCAGGAGCATGAAGGTCACCAATAACTAATACTCTACTCATCGTTGTTCTCCTCGTTGTGGTGCTTCCACTTCTTTCTTACGTTAGTAAGAATTTGACATATTCTTGACTCACTTACTCCTAGTTTAATACCTGTTTGCTTTAGGGTAATCCCCCTAATACGCAAACGGACACATTCTTCTTCGACCGGAGTCAAAGCAAACCAATCGTAATTATCTTCCCAATCGTAATCTGAAGTAGGCTCAATCGGGTCAGCCTCTAATGAATCGATATAATTAATATCTTCTTTATTTACAAGCTGAAGTTCTTTACTAAAGAAGCGAGGTTCACCGGGTGTAAGGTAGTTAGGATTTCTTTTGTGTCCTGATTGATACCGCATCTCATCAGAGATTCTAAATGGTAAAGAAGCAAAAAGGTATTTCATAAACCTACCCTTGTCCTCTGACCACCTCTCTCTAATTCTAAGAGCATGTGTATAAGCGGCACTAAGAAGTTCATCTTCATGCCAATTATGCCATCTACCGTTACGCCTAATGGTGCGAATAACAATCATAATACAAGAGATAAAGTCATCGTCGTTGTATGGATCAAGATCCTTACTCGTAATCTGGTTCGTCATAGTCTGTTCCTTCAATGATAAATTCAATTTGTACCAAGTTCTCGTTAATGTTATCAGGATCAATTAGCTTTTCGCCAATAGTCGTAATGTTTTCTAGTATAATTTTTACCCAGTTAATATGAGGCAAATAAATATGGTAAACAGATTCCGTTTTAGTAGCTATATTTTCTTCAATAGTACCAAGAGCATCTTCCATATCTTGCTCACCTAGTACCATCATATCATGTGGTTCCGTTGTCATCATCTTCTGTCTCCATAATAATACCTAGTTCGTGTACAGATTTAATCATTTCTTTTGGTATTGTATGAACTGAACCTCCAGCAGTTCCGTCGTGTTGAATAGCATCAGTAAGAGAGATACTATTGTCAGTTTCATTTAAAACAAATCCTATTGTTGTGACCAATACACATTTGTCAAAGGCCCACTGTTGCATATCTTCAGCTTCAACCCAACCGGGGCCACCCGATGTTTGAGCATCCACCCAATCAATACGTACCATTGTACCAGAGTCAATGATATCTTTCAACCAATCAGTTGAAGAGATAGGTGGATCTGAGGATTTCTTCTGGGTCAAGGCTACCTCTTTCGGGTGGGTCTGGGACGGGGTGTTCCACAAAGTTTTCAATACTTTGTTTGAATTTAATGAGTTGGTTTTCTTTATGTATCTCATAGAACATTATCCTTACTACTTCACTTAGTTGTTTAGCGAAGTCACATGTAACACCAAAGCTATCGTGAATCATAGAAAAGTTTTTGCAACCCGCACGAGCAAGATAGTTAACTACCATACTCATGTGGGCCGCGTCCAATGAATGCACCCAGTTAGGTGGGATTGCCGTCATCATCTTTCGTGGATTCATTTCATCAGTAAACTGCCACATCTCTGCTGTATGCCGGATGCGTACGTCGTTCTTAAGTAATAAAGCTATATCAGTAATATACTCAATGTGTTCAGTGTAGTACTGCCTAACTTTAAAACCATTAGGTGTCACCCATTCAAGTGGTTTCTTTTTTCTTTCGTCATCGTTATAACACAACTCAACGCAACTTTTAATATACTCCTTAGCTAGGTTAGGCCGAATCAAAGCTTCTTGTAATGACTCCCAAATAACTGAAGTGCATTCAACAATAGCTCCTTGCCAACTCAAGCCTTTCGGCTCAAGCATGTCACGACACCAGTCAAGATGTCCTTCTGATCTAATGTACTGACGGGCTGAATAGTATGTAACTCCGTAAGGATCGCACATAACTGTACGCTTCGGCAAGCTACGAGGCATCTTATTATCGTCAGTAGTTTCTTCCCAATGAGTCAAGAACAAATCGAAGTAATCATTTTCTGTTCTTTCTGCGATCATTTTGTCTGTTGACATAGAAGCAATAAAGTTATACATGTCACCGGGCTTGGCTGTATCACATACGTTTACATAAGAGGCAAGCATTTCGTCAAGCATAGCTGCAACCCAGTGTTGTATGCCGTTACAAGTTCCGTCAAGATGAATCGGTATAAAAGAAAGTTTAATATTAATAGCACTAAACAAATCAAAAGTAGCAGCCAATCTACGAAAGGAAACATTCTTCTTTTTCTTATCATCTTCCCATAACCTTACTGTTTCTTCTGGAAACTGCGCTACTTGACTTAACATTTCAATGTTGTTGTCAACCCATTTAACACGATCATCGAAAGGGATCTTGTCTTGATCCCACAGGTTGGCTACATTAACTTTAATCCAGTACAACATACCATCATCTACTTCTGTACCTTTAGCGAATTGAATAAGGCCAGCATCAAAGTCACCGCTTTGCGGAGATAGGATAGTAGACTGGGTGTAAGCACGGCCACGGAAGTCGCATGAGTAACTATGCCAAAAGTTTAAATCCCCTAAGTCATTAGCAATAAGTAAACGCATTTCCATTTGCATTCTTTTTTGTTTAGACTTTTCCCATTCACCCCAGCACTCGGTCCTCTTTTGTTTCCATTTGCCTATCTCTTCTTTAGTTCCTTCTTCAGGATAAGGATCCGCAAACACAAACTCACTTAACTCAAATAGAGGCAGGTTGCACACTTGATTGTTTGACTTGTATAAGTTTTCAAGTACTGCAAGCACACGCTTGTTAACCTTCCATTCCGTTTGCTGTAAATTGTTTAACGTTTCTACAGACGAACGAGAATGCTGAGAGTTATTCTTATGATAACTACCAGCACGGGAATTATGTATCGATGACTTCCTATACTCTATGTTAAGGGATCCTCCGTACTCATCAGGCGTATTACAAGGCCACTGGTGTGGGATGGGAGGAACAACCATAGGATAATACAACCACTTGTAGTATTGATAGAACGCATGGAACTCTTCAAAGTTATTAGTAAACTCATCACGAAGGGTTACAATAGTATACTTCTTAATCTGATTGTTCTTAACAATAGTAATAGTATCATCGACAAAAGGCATGACACTATCCTCGTCGCCTACCATCAATGCGTAGAAAGACAGTGCAACTACATTTCTTTTTTTGTTATCCCATTTAGGTAACGTCTGGCATTTTTTAGCAAACGCTTTCATGCGTTTCTTATTCCAGTTCTTAAAGTAATGTGATTGCCTAAAGAAATCTTCTGAGTAGTTTTCTTTAGCTGACCTAATACCAATGGCAAGCCATAGCTCACGGGCTATTCGACTGAGTACACTTTGCTTAGTCTGCCCCTTGAAATCACCCAAGTTATTGCTGTCGTATTTAATACCATCAGCAGTTTGAATTAACCTAGATGACAGGCAGCTATCTAACAATACCTTTACAACAATACAAGCGCAGCGTTCGGGTCCAAGTAGTTGTGCAATAGTTAACCAGTAAGGTTTCTTCTTGACATCTTTATACTTTTCTTCTGTCCACTCAAGGTAGTTAGCTAAGTACTCACTGTAATCAAATACAAATTCTTTTTCACGAGGAGAAGATGAAGGACTGTGGTTAACATTATGAAGATACTTGTTAATCGATTGATTAGCAGCGCGATCTTCATTAGATAACTGAAGGTTTATTAACCTTGTTTGCTCTTCTTTCGTGTAGTCTTTCCATGTTTGCATTTAGTGTTACTCTCTGCGTTGTTTAACTTTTTCTTACCAAAGATTTTTTCGTACTGTTCATCATACCTTTTCTTATCAACGTCTCGATACTTATCTCCTTTGCCGTACATAAGCACCTCCTTTCAATAGCTCCGGGGGGACTCGAACCCCCATGAGGTTTACCCTCGACGGATTTTAAGTCCGTTGCGTCTGCCAATTCCGCCACAGAGCCATAATACCCTCAGCAGGACTCGAACCTGCGACCGATCGGTTAAAAGCCGAATGCTCTACCAACTGAGCTATGAGGGCAGGTTGCCCCCCGAAGGGGGCGGGGGGATTACACGGTCATGGCGTGCTTCATCACCTTACGGGAGAGGTCAGCCCTCTTGCCCATAAGCACGTCGCCAGCCCGACTTTCGTATGAAGCCTTGCGTCCACGGTCAGCGGTCTTGTGCTGCACGTAATTGGTCACTGCATTAGCAGCAAGCCACATGGAAGCAGGCACCTTAAGTGCGTCACGTTCTTGTTCAAAGGTAACCTTGACGTTCTCAAGGAACTTGATGGACTCCTTGATCGAACGGTCACGATCCTTAAGGA
>CERJ01077290.1_pt1 | contig 12878 bp, 22 predicted proteins | sample 530781 | NCBI WGS metagenome assembly CERJ01 (sample SAMEA2620967, study PRJEB7988) | marine metagenome | biome: marine biome (ENVO:00000447); feature: deep chlorophyll maximum layer (ENVO:xxxxxxxx); material: "saline water (ENVO:00002010), including plankton (ENVO:xxxxxxxx)" | depth 30 m
CAGGTGCTACCAAACCCTTGCTTAATTTAATTTACCCCCATATATAAATGTTTATTTTCCATTTCTTATTTGTAAAACATCCTGTAATCCATACATAACATCTGCATAAAACATTTCATCACGTTCTTTATCAGAGTCTTCCATAGTCATAAGAAAACAATCCCCTGTATTTGCATTAGGTACATCAGGACTTTTAGAAGTATTATGAAATACTTGGTTTATTTGTTTTCTAGTTATATGTGATTTTTTAGCCATATATATTGCTCCGTATGGGTGATATATTATTGCATGAAAATATTTACCATTAGAACCTGAAAAATATTTATCCTCTAAATCTACCATAAAACTATTTGCATTATGCGGTGTTAAAAACACCCACCATTCTTTATTTTCAAAATAATCATCATATAATTTTTCCATCATCTGTTGTTTATCCATAACATCCATTGGCATATTATAATAAAACTACTAGTGTAATATAACTGTTTCAATCAGGCTCGAAAGAGTTATAACATGGTGTATTATTGGTTAGGCATGGCTGGAGTCAAGGGCGAAAAAAGAGATCAATCGCAATATGAAACACATAATTGGTGTCATAAATGCAGTATTTGGATAGAGGGTAAGCCACTCAGATGTCCTGATTGTAATCATATAACACGTTCTCATTCTAGATTCAGGACTCATGGCAAAAGACACTATTCTGCCGAAAAACAAGGTAGGTATTAATCCTTTTTCTTATCATAGTATTTTCTGTATGCCTCAGTAGTTTCACAGAACTGACACACATTTGTAAACGAAGGTCTTCCGCATTTTTCACATTGGTAGATTTCCCTCAAGTAGTCTTTCCCGCTGAAGGACTTTATAAGACCGCCTATAAAATTTCGAATTGATTCAATCATAATGAATATCTATGAACATAGTATATAGAGTTTACATAACCTTTATATATTAGGTATCATTATATATCATAGGTATATACCATTCCGGAATAGGTTGGTAAAGAACGTAGATACGTCATACCAGCCGAAGACTATTTTTTAATCAGAGCCATCGAAAACAACGTGGTTCTTTCTACATAATATTTTACTATTATTTTCCCGAGCATAGATTACGGTACTGGAATTAACAAGTAACCCCGCCACTTCTCTACAACTCTTACAGTTTTCATCCATGATATGTCAAAGTCAATACGTTATATAAATGTAACAAAAAAGAAAAAAAGGGGTTATTCCCTATTGTACCAACTATTTTCTTCAAGCATTTCCTGTAATACAGGTTGTGCTATTTGTTCCTCTAGTTGTTTGTGTTCAGCAGTTGCATATCTCCAATTCTCTTGCAAGTATTTTTGATACTGTGTATTTGCATCTGAGTAATATGTTATGTAGCCTTTAGGATTAACATTGGTCTTTCCCTCGTACTCATATACATCTTCACAACCCATTTGGACTTTGTGTGTGTCAGCAAACAAATGAGAATTACATATTGGATCTAAGTCATATCTATCTGAATTTTTTGTATATAATTCAAAGTCGATTGCTTGTTGTCCTTCCCATACTGCGAGATGGTCAATGTTGCCTATGCCCATAGCATCTGCTCTAGCAAAGTTGCCATCAGCTTCTGATAACACATAATGCTCCAATGTATTTTGTGCTTGACATTCTTGGATAGCCATCAAAAGATCTCCTATTTGTCCTTTAATCTCTATGTTGTTGTATTTACCGTAAGTAAATTCAGAGATAACAAATGAAGTTCTGTCTTGGACAGCTGCACTATTACCAAGCCCACGTTGACATTCAGAGAGTTGTTTTAACAATCTAAGATGTGTTGCTTCTGTTGCATCTGCTTCACCCCGATATAATTTTAATTGAAGTTTCTCAATTAATTTTTCTTCAGGAGTTCTGTTATCTACAAACTCAACAACTTCTGGAACTGCTGTGAGTTTTTCTAACTCTGCTTCATATTGTTCCTCAGTTAATACATCTTGAAATAATTCAAGTTCCTCAACTGTCAATGGGTTGATTACACCTTCCCAAGTACATTGATAGATTGTGTCAGATTCTAGCCAACAAGATTGACCATGATAGTCAAATGGCACTTGAACTGTTGATTCTTCTGCGTATGCAAAAGTTACACCTATTGCTAGAAATGCAACTAATGCTAATGCTTTTGTCGTCATTGGATAGTGAGATATGTTTTGGTATTATAAACCTTTCCCAAAAAAGGGGTAAGAATTAAAAAAAATAAAAATATAGTATTTATATAAATCTATCTATTAGCCTGAAGGACAGGCACTCCAAGAGCAACTCATACAAGTGTGACAGCCACCGGAATTAACTACCATTCCGCCATCTTCGCATTGTGGACATTCCATAATACAGTAGTAACAGATTCACACAATATAAACTTTGCAAAAAGACTTTGCCAAAATTAACTTTATAACATACTGTTTTAAATTCTCAATGACCTTTAGAGAGTCAGAGAGTTCATGCGTGTTGGAGATATAAACTCTTTAACACATTTCCCCTCTTGGTTGAAATACATCAAGAGGGATATATTATATAAATATATATGTGGGTATATTTTATATGATATATTATTGCAATACTATCTTGAATATATTCTCAATGACTTTGAGTATCTGAAGTCTTAGGTTTAATACCTCTATATTAGAATCTGATTCTATTACAACTGTGGTTTCATTTGAAGTTGCATTAATCTGTTCCAATCTTTCCAACTCTGCACACCATTCTGGATCATTGTCACAGTACGGAATTGGTGGTGGTATTACCATAAGATCATTGTAAGTTGTCATGTCAGTTGGCTCATCCACAGTTTCAGCATAAACAGGTGGTGCAGTTGGTTGAACTATTGGATCAAATGTATCACTTGTTCCATTTGATATTGAAATAAAACTAGGAGTAGGTGGTACATAAACGGGGGTAGGTTTTTCTATTGTAATTGTACTAATACTATCATTCATTACATCTTGAACATAGTAAGTATCTGCAAAGAATTTATCTGCTGGTAATTGAACTGTTACTGATCCCCCTGCTGGTGCTACTGCATCAAACCATCCATGACTAACCATGTTAATGTTTGATGTTCCGTTAGTGTTGTAAAGTGTAAAATTACCCCCCTCTAACAAGGTAATGTTAAAGGGATAATCATAAACATCAACATGACTTGGTGCTTCGGCATAAGCAGTTAATACAAAAGGTACTAATGCTAATATGATTATTATGGGTTTCATATTACATTAATATATCTTTAGTAATATAAATCTATCTAAAAAAGAAAAAAATGGAATCAACTAAAACAATCGTTGATACCACAGGTAGGACATTGTTTGCATAAATGAACTAGTGTATCACAGTTGATACACGGGCTTGTGTCCGCAGAAGACATAATATTAATATAGTTCTCATCATATATAAATTTTTGTGGTGTGTGCAAATACGCCAATTCCGCCAAAACCGGCAGGATAACTTGTGGCTCTCACGCCACTATTTAATCTTCATTATTTTCTTCTTGCTCTTGTTCCTTTTGCCATTCTATTTCGGCTTTATGCATTACTTCTAATTTCTTTCGTAATTCTACATCATCTTCACTCATTTCTTTACTCCCAAAGTAGTCACTCATTATACTTAGCATACGGGATAAGTTCTTAGCAGTAAATTCTACATAACTCATATTTGTGGTTTAAAATTATAGTATATAAACTAAATTATCAATCTTCTGCCTGTTTTTTCTTTCTTGGCTTTCTCTTTGTAATTTTTTTGATCTTATCTAATTTACCCTCACTTGTTGTAACATCTATGCCTACGTCTTCTAATTGGGGTGATGCATTATATTCAGAAATTACCTGATTAAAATCTCCTGACTCTATAATTAATTTAATTGAACGTGAGTCTAATACTATGTAAGGACATTGATCCAATAACATTTGTAAACCGTCTTCTAATATGGTATTCCTTAATCCCATATATAAACTAATTTATAGTGTTATTTAAATATTCATATCTTCTTCGTACTACTACTGGATTTTTAATTCTATATTTTAAACGTGCTTTTCTTCTAATTTCTTCTCTATTTTTTTCACTATATTTTAAAGAATATATTCTATGTTCATTTCTACGTTTTAATAATTTACATTGATCACAATACTTTCTACTCATTGTTCCTCTACCTACACCCATTTCCCCCTCATACTCAAATAATTTCTTACAACTTATACAGCCTCTAGTTATCATTTCTTTTTAGTTCCTATACAATTCCAGCCTAAATTACAATTAGTGCATAATAAAACAATATCTAAGAAATATACATCAGGGTATCCCTCATCTTCTCTTTCAGAAGATTCTGCTTTTTCAGTTGATGAACCACATGAAGGACAGTAATTCATAGTTCAACCTGACATTCTTTGCACTTTAAATTTCCAAAATGATTATCTGCATTACATTTTGGGCAGGTTAGTCGTTTAGTCATATTATGATAAGTTTAAATATCTGCCTACATATTAATGTTTATGGCTTTAAAAGATCCACATGAAGATCAATGGAGAAAACTGTTTGAATTATATACCCAAAAATCTACTTCAAAAGGGGATATATATGATAGACGAGCAGAATCGTGTAGGGCATTATTAGACAGATATTGCTAAATTTAAATACACCGATACACTTATAAAGATACCATGATTTCAAATGACGAATTTCACCGTTCAATAACTGAACAAATTAACAATATATTTAGAGTTATGAATAAACTTCATACTGAAACTTCAGAAGAAATAGAAGAATTAAAGAAAGAAGTCAATGATTTGAAATCCTCATACAATAGTCATGTGGCAGTTTCAGATGCAATAAAGGACATAAAGACCAAAGCCAAAATGTCACAAAAGCAAAAAATTGCTATAGTCTTCGGTGTAGTTCCAATAATTTTAACAATATATACATTATTTATGAATCGTTAATAACCCAATCATTTAAAACCCAAAACACCTGTTCAACAAACCATTCTTCCTGTTCAAAATTTGATATTGTACTCAATCCACACATTGATAGTGCTTGATGAAGACTTTCTTCAACAGAGGTATTAATCAAATCATCTTCACTAATATGATGATGTAATGTTACCCATGTTTGTCTAGATTCTTCATAACATACTCCCTTTTCGTCAGAATCTTCCCGATTTATGAATCTGAAATTCTGCGGCTTCCATTTTTTCATAAAAAACAAAGGATTTACAATAATTTAAAGATTATAACTCACGACTATGATCATGATCATACTATACTTATATACTATGAGCCTAAAAACTATGATCATATACTCATATAAAGTATGATCATATAGTCATATTTTAAAAAATTTAAAATATTTAGCTCATTAAATTAATTTTTTAAGCGATTCGTCTAATATAAGTCTTATGTAGATACTTTTCTCTTTTTGTGATAAAATATGATCATGATCATGATCATAGGAGTCTTTATAACAAAGTCTATCTTAATATTTTCATGGTAATAATCAACCCGCATATTAAAAAACAGTTAAAAGATTTAAAAAAAATACCTTACAACTCAATCAAAAGTGCATCAGCAGTAATTGTAGATATGCCAATAGGTCAGATGAAATCACATGACTTGGCTAGAGCATTATATGTAACAACAAATGCGTTTACTGAACTTACACACAAACAACAGGTTATAGTTAAAGTGATTAAACAATCTCAAGAAGATATTAAGGATATTATTGAAAATGAGTCATTAACAAAAGAAGAATTAATTTCTGAGATTAGGAAGATTGTTCTCGATCCGGCTGATGAAACACATTCTTCAGAGGTCGAGTCTTCTCAGGAAAAGGAATAGCAACACCTTTCCTTGCAATATAATAAGTTCCTTTCATATTTCGTTTTCCATGATATGCACCAATGGCATAATTATAATCACAATCAAATTGTTCAACTATTATTCCATCAGAAATTGTATATACAGTAGCAGTTGCCATAGAGTTAAATAGGGTTTGTGATATTAAAGAATTGTGGACATTACAAAGTTAAAAGGAATAGGAGAAGGTACAGCAAAAAAATTTGAAAAGCATGGTATTACTACAGTAGAACAATTATTTGTTATTCCGCCACCCAAAGTTGCAGAAATGTTAGGTATAGATAATACTTCTGCTATGGAATTATTTAAGAAAGCAAGAGATAAGTATGACGATTCACCCGTATTTCAATCAGGTCTAGATGCTAAAAAAGAAGATGATGTTTTGGAAAAAATTTCAACTGGCACAAAAGCATTGGACAAATTATTTACAGGTGGAATAGAGTGTGGTGCTACAACTGAAATCTATGGAGAGTTTGGTTGTGGCAAAACACAATTCTGCCACACTATGGCAGTAAGAGTTCAGTTACCAAAAGACAAAGGCGGACTTGATGGAAAATGTGTTTGGATAGATTCAGAGGGAACATTTGAGCCAACAAGAATAGAAACTATTGCAGAGTCTTTAGAATTAGATGCTACTGAAACACTTGAAAATATAATAAGAGCAAAAGCATATAATTCAGCAGATCAATATTTAATTTTACAAGAACTTGAGAAACTATTAGTTGAAGATAAAGATATAAAATTAATTGTAATTGATAGTGCAACAGGTTTGTTTAGACAGGACTTTAGTGGCAGAGGTATGCTATCTGAAAGACAAAAGTATATGGATGAGTTTTTGACTATGGCTTCCAACATGGCTAACTTTCATAATATAGCAATTATATGGACTAATCAAGTAATGATTAATCCCGGAGTTTTCTATGGAGACCCTGTAACAGCAATCGGGGGAACAGTTCTTGCACACAAGTCTACATACAGGGTATATTTCAAAAAGTCAGGTGCATACAGAATGGGTAAAATGGTAGATAGTCCTAAACATGGTCAAATTGAAGTAATGTTTGGTCTAAGTGAAGCAGGTGTAGTTGATCAGGAAGTTGCAGAGGAATTAGAAAAGAAACGTAAGGCAGATAAGGCAAAAGCAAAGAAAGCAGAAAAAGAATCAGAAAAAGAAGCAACTGTTATATAAGGTATGCTAAAGATTATATACAATGAAATGTGAAGTTTGTAAAAAAGGTGACCTAATACATACTGATTATGTCTACGAAGGGAAAGATTTGTTAGTGTGTAGTAACGAAGATTGTCAGGAAGAATATGTTTAAAATCTTTAAATAGTTTGACACACTTTGGTACAATATGGGCTTTTTTGGCAGAATTAGGGATAATATAGATCCAAGAAACTACCGTGTGGTAGAAAAAGACGACTATAATCGTGTTACACAAGACCATTATGACATGAGAAAAGCCATAAATGATGAGTATTTACACTCAAATTCTAGATCTAGTACACCATATCCATTTCTAGATACACCTGATGGAAGTAAAATTCCAATGTGGCGTATGGCTCCAAATAGAATGTATGAATTAGCAGATTATGTAGGCGATTTAAGAGCAGTTATTGAAACTATACAGAGAGAAATGTTTAGAAACGGTTTGCAAGTATTACCAAGATTTGAACACAAATGTCTTGTTTGTTTAAAAGAATATGAACAAAAACCATTAAAAGACTATGTTCCAATTAATGAATTATCCAATAGAGGTAAAAAAGAGAAGTTACAATGTAGTGCTTGTGGTAATGATAATCCTCGTAAATGGGCAAAACCAGATCCAAAAAATAGACAGGTATTACAAACACTTTTAGATAAACGAGTAAATAACAACCAGCAATCTCTTAAAATTGTTGCAAGACAGGCAGAAAGAGATTTAGATATTATAGATGGTTGTTATATCTTAGTGTCAAGACAATGGGCTATAAAGACATTACAAACACCTGATCCAGAAACAGGTGCAACAAAAGAAGCAATTACTAGTATAAATGAAAGTAAGATAGATGAAATTATCAGAATACACCCTATTCAATGCAGTATAATTGCAAGTGATGAAGCAACTTTGGGAGTCGGTGCAGATGGTAAACCACGATATATATGCCCACAATATGATCATAGAGATAAAATATTAGAAACACCTGTTTGTCCTAAATGTGGTTGTAAATGCTTTAATGCTTTCTTAGAAACCAATAGTGTTCCTTACGGTATTCCACTTAGTAGTCCTAAAAAGATGTATTATACACAAAAGGAAATAGTTTGGATTCCGGGAAAATATTATCCAGATGTATTATATGGAAACTCTCCAATTCAATCAGTATGGAAAAAAGTTCTATCACTTATGTTCCAAGATGAATATATGTGGAAATACTTTGACAAAGATAGACCACCAAAATCATTACTTGTAATGGGAAGTAGAAATGCTGAATCAGTACAATCATTCATGGAAAAACAACGTCAAGGTGCAAGACAAGATCCATATATGCCAAGACCAATTCTTCTTAATACGGAAAACGTAGGTCAATCACTTGAATATATTGACCTTACACCAAACTTTAAAGAGTTAGAATTAAGCGATCTTAGAAAAGAATTAAGACAGATTATCTCAACTGTATATGGTGTTCAACCTTTGTTCTATGGTGAACAGGCTAAAGCAGGTTTAGGAAACGAGGCACTTCAAGTAACACTTACAAACAGAACTATCAAATGGTTCCAAAGATTCTTGAATGAAAATTTCTTTAATGAGATTACTGATATAATGGAAATATATGATTGGAAAATTGAATTAGTAACAAGTGAAGAAATTGATGAACTCAGAGAAGAACAAGTTAGAGGACAGAAGATTGATAACACCGTTAAATTATATGGAATGGGCTTTGATGTAGCATTTGACGGTGAGAACAACATTATAATATCTCAATTCCCAAATCCTGAAAAACAACAAGCCATGATGGGTGGCGGAGTAGGTCAAAATGAGGGAGAAGGAAATAATGATAAAACTAAATCATCTGCACCAAAAGCAGAAGGAGAAGCACAGAAATTTGACGGAGAGCCAAAGATTGCAAGACCAAGTGATGAAGGTGGAACGGGTGATGGAAGCCCTGCAAGTGGAACGGGAACAACATTAAGTAACAAAGGTATGACTAAAAAACAATGGGATAAGTTTCTAAAAACTTTAGAAGAATGAACGAAGATAGTGAATTAGCAAAAAATGTTATATCGTATATGTCTAATATGCCTCATTTAACCGCTTATGATATTGTAAAACATTTTGAATCTCTTGGTGTATCGCCTGAGAAAGTCTTATATATATTAAGAGAATTGAATAATTAAAATGGGAGATTCAGATAAACGATTTGGGTGGGTAAAAGATGGCTTAGATGCTAAAGACAGAATACAAAAAAATGATTTAAAAGAACGTGCAGGTAAAGAAAATCAACATACAAAAAATCTAAGAGAAAGAGTTCAGGAAGATGAACATACTAGAATTAATAATTATAGTGAGGGATATTGTTATGGTTGTAGTAAAGTAGACAAAGTTATATCAACTCTGATATATATGTGCGGGGAATGTATGGAAAAACGTGGAACAGAGGGATTAATGTGTTTGCTTACAAAGAAACATAATTATGAATTATGTGACATACACGCAGGATGGGAATTTGATGATGTATGGCAGATCAACTGTTCAATGTGTGACTCTTGTATGAGAAGATTACATAAAGTACATCAAGCTTATCGTAAAAAAGGGGGTAGAAAAAATGCACCTGATGAGATTATGAAAAGAAAATACTATGCAAGAAATCCCGGAGAAGAAATTGGTAATGGAATAACTAGAGATCAAACTAGAGATCAATCATTCAGATTGGGCTAATTCTTTTTCTTTTTGCTCTATTGCTAACTCTAATTCTGCAATTCTATTTAATTGTTCAGCAGTTGATGGCTCATCATATCCGTCTTCCCAATGAAATTTAATCTTTTGTGTGTTATAATCTATGATTAAATGCATTGTATTATTACCAAAATCATAATACCATTCACCCATTAATGACATTCTTTTTGCAGGTAATTCTGTTCCATAATATATGCATTTTTTAGCAAATACAGGTTTACTCCACGGTAATATTGACTTTCTTACCTCAACTCTTTTATCTTTAGGGTTGTAAAAAAAGTTAGTTCTTGTTACATGAGTTGGTTCTTTTTTAAATCTAGTAGTGTTTGTAGTGCCTACTCCCGGATGTATATGCACATAACGCTTCTGTAAATTAACATTATCTTGCATATATTGCATATCAGTATAGAACCAAAATGAACGATTTTCGGGTATATCTATTGATTTTACCTCTAATCTACTATTAATTGAGCCTGAAAATGGATTTCTTTTATTAAATGTATAGACATTATCATAAACATAAAAGTCCATTATTTATATACAACAACACCTTTATATAATCGTTTCTTTGCCCTTTTAATATGACAACGTTAGCAAAACAAGATGTTGCAATATTAGTAGTTGCACTTTCCCTGTTATCAGCAATAGTATTTGTTGGATGGGGAGCAGTAAAAGGACTAGTATTTGATGCATCAGTTCAAATGTCAGCCGAGCAATATGGAACAATCTTTACCTTTGTATTTGGTATTTTGATTGGTTCAGCATTAACATATTTAGGTATTCGTGCAGGACAAAACGGTTCTACTACCACACCACAGGCGTAGACCAACCCAATTTTTATATACTATTAACTTTTTTTATATACTATGACAGAATATGTTGAATTTCCTGATTTCATCACAAAGGGAATTACAGTTGATACAGCAGATGAACGTAGAATATTCAAAGGTCATATAACTGCTGAAATCATAGATAGACAACAAGAGTTTATTTTTGTCAAAGAAGTTATGAAAATTATGGAAGCATTTATGGAAGTAAATCCAGTTATATCAGATTATCATAGTAATAGAATGGTAGGTAAGGTATTAAGTTATGAACAATCAGAATACAAAGGTGTAGCAACTGTACTAATTACAGGCGAAGTGTATAAAAAAGACGGTATTACATTATATGACAAAGTTTGGGATAAGGTTGTAAAAGGAGAATATTCAGGACTATCTATGGGCGGTGCAAGTAAAGAAAGAGAACCAATTCAAAAAGATGGCAAAATGGCACTAGAATTAAGAAAATTAGAGTTATATGAAATCGCATTATGTGATACACCAGCAAACCCATTTGCAGTAGTAGAATCTGTAAACAAATTTGCTAAAGCAAATGGAATAGAAAAAATGGTAAAAGAATTTAATGGCAGAGAACAGATAAGATGTACTAGTTTAGGTTGTAAATTTGAGAAATTTGACGTAGATCAGTTTATGGATAAATCAAATGGATCAAATATTAACACAGATGTTGATATTGATAATCATCAGTATAGTTGTGATGATGATTCAAATATATGTAAATCATGTGGTAAATCTAAAGAAGAACATGGAATAGAACAATTTGACAAACCAGAAGAAGTGGAAAAATTAAACAATCAAAGTTTAGTTAATAGAGCTGCTGAAACAAGAGCAGATAATGTAGGGGAAGCCACAGGAAGTCCAAAAGAAACAAATGATTTAATTAACAGTATTCCAAAAGTACCTGCTAAAGTTAAAAAAGACCATATACCAAGCACACCTGAAAGTGTAGAAGAAGAAGCAAGAGAGAAAAACAAGAAAATAGAAAAAGATCAACCAATAGGTGATATAAACGCTAAAGGAGAGTTCCCAATGCAACCAAGACAAAAACCAAATACAATGACAGATTCAAACGACAATGTAAATAAATTTGAAGCTCCAAGTTCATTAGCAGGTGCTAAAAAACAATCAAAAGTAGAAGGCAATATGGTGCATGAGGTAAGTGAAAGACGAGTAAAAGATGTTACTAAAATTGATACACCTGTTGAATTAATATTAAAATTTGGGGTAAAAAATGTAAAAGAAGCATTAGAAGAAGCAGAAACTATAGAATATTTAAAATCATTACATAAAAAATATAAAAAATAGGTTTATAATTCCTTTCAATTTTAACAATTATATTTATATACTATGAAAAATTTGTAATAATTACAACATGACTACAGAAGAACAAACCACAGAAACACAAGTTTCTGAAGTTCAAAAAGCAGATGAAGACACTTCTGTCACATCTATTCTTGCACAATTAGTTAAAGCACAAGAATCAAGAATCGATTCCTTTGAGAAAAGATTTGATGGTCTTGAAGCTTTAATTAAAGAACACAACAAGAATCCTGTTGATCAAGGTGTAGAGGATGATACTCAAGCTCCGGCTGTATCAAGTCCTAACGATGTCGGTGATCCTGACAAATTAGGAAATACCTATGCACCATCTCCAAAAGATCAAGCTTCTATTGTCCAGCCACAAAAAGGCGAAGAACCAAAAAGCGATGCTCCTAGTTTAACTATGGGTAAAGCCGATGGTGAAGACAAAAAAGAAGAAGATAAAGAGGAAGTTGAGAAAACAGAAGGTCACGATGAAGACAAAAAAGAAGATGTTAAAAAATCTGAAAGTTCTGAATACGAAATTGTAAAGACAGTTAGACCACTTTTGAAATCAAGAGGGGAAGAAGAAGCAGTAATTCCAACAGGATACCAAATCCTTAAAGCTATCTCTAGCGGTTGGAATGGAAAAACTTCAAGTGCAGAAGATGCATTAGTTATAGCATATAACAAACTAGAATCAGGAGAGTTCGGTAACGGACTTCCGGGGGGATACTAAAATGTCTACCTATCTAGGACTACGTTCTATTGATGAACTTGTCAATTATACCTATAACAGAACTCCTGACGAGATTTTAAAAGCAGGTTTCAGTACAACCGATCCCGGTGCAGGTGGCAACTATAACCCACTATTCGGTGCTATGGCATGGGCAAACTTCAATATGGAAGCAAACATATTC
>CERJ01002427.1_pt1 | contig 12845 bp, 10 predicted proteins | sample 530781 | NCBI WGS metagenome assembly CERJ01 (sample SAMEA2620967, study PRJEB7988) | marine metagenome | biome: marine biome (ENVO:00000447); feature: deep chlorophyll maximum layer (ENVO:xxxxxxxx); material: "saline water (ENVO:00002010), including plankton (ENVO:xxxxxxxx)" | depth 30 m
AGCAGGCTGGTCGAGTTCTTCGGTGAGGGAGGCGTCGGTAACGGAGGCACAACCGAAAGAAAGGGTTACAATGGCAAAAAGGGCGAAGATAGATTTAAGAGATTTCATAGTAGGTATTTTTATGAAGGTTATTTTTATGGTTAAGTACAAGAGTGTTCGTAACCGTATTTGTTACAAATTTTCTGAAATAATTATATTTAGAATTCAAACATAACTATTGTCGACTACAAGAGAGTTAACTTGTCTATTTGTTACACATCTAATCTAAATTTTAATATTTATAGCTGCCACTAAAAGATTAAAAGCGGTTAATAATTCGAAAAAAATCACTTATTATTCTGCTTGTCATCAAATTGGTGAATTCATAAAAAGTAAGCACCTTTAAGCTTGTTCCTTATTTTAGGAAGGACATCATTAGGTATCATTTTTATAAATAGTGGTTGGTTAGTTTGGCACAACTCAGAGTTGATTATTCGGAATTAGTAGAAGCGTTGCACAAAGGAGACGATGCTAAAGCAAGTGAGCTGTTGGCGGAAGTTATTCCACGGGTAGAGGACTATCTTAGAGTTGTTATGCGAGCCGAAGAAAATGCAGCAAAAGAATGTGTACAACAGGCATTCTTAGATGTTTTTGAACAAGTAAGAAAAGATAACATCCGAAACAGTAAGTATATTTTCAGTTATCTGATCAAGGCTGCCCGACATGAGTATATTAGATATGTAAAACGTCAGCACAAGTTTGAGTATGATGACGGAGCTCTTAGTGAGGCCTATGAATCAGGAGAGCAGATCGAAAACCTGCTGGACAAAGAGAGGCAGCGAATTTTGAAGGAATGCCTTAATGAGCTTAGAGCACAATCACGCGAATTCATTGAATATTTTATGGATAAGCCTGATGCTTCAACTGTGGAGGCTTCCGATGAATTTGATATTTCCGGGGCAAATGTCCGCACAAAAAAGCACCGGATTTTAAGCCGACTTCACCACTGCTATAAGCGGAAATCCAACCAATAGTCAGAAGTGAACTTTGAAACCTGAAGCAGTGAGTTCAAGCCTGTCAGAGAGCTGAATGAGGTCATTCGTCAGAGGGGAATGGATCATATACAAAACCAGGTCGAAGACGAAGAGAAACCCACCCTGTAGGATCAGTGACTTTCCATAGCCTTCCAGTCGTTGTGATTCTTTCCTGATCCCGCGCTCCCAAAGCCATGCTCCGGCTGCCATATAGCCAACATCTAACCCGGCATTGAAGAGTAGAACTTTGTCCAGGTTTTGTAGCTCCCCCAAAGATTCTGAATAACTCAAAGCAGAGGCATCTATTTGGGAGATCCCATAGAGGGCAAAGCCGGCAATACCCAGATTTACCAGGTTCCATCCGGCATTCATCTGGTAGAAATATTTGGTGTCATTCTCGCTCAAAATGTACCCGGCCGAGCCAGATAAAATGTTCAAAGTGGCCCAACTTCCAAGGAAAATCATACCCTTTTTCTGAAGGTCTTGTGATTTTTGTGCGTAAAATTGAGCGTCAAAAGTATCATTTTGAGCATGTAACATTTCCGGTAAAAGCACAGAAATAAGTGCCGAAAAAAGAAAAATTGAGCACAAAATTCGGGTGTAACGCATTTTTAGTCTGGACTAAATTAAGGTGGAGATATCAATGATTTCTTTATCAACAACCCCGTAAACCAAATCATTCTTCGTGGGGGTAATGCGAAAATTTCCAGTAAAAGTACCAAAAGCTGGTAGCATACCATGTGACTGTCCAAAATAAAAACAGGGAACATGCATTTTCTGTCGCCCTTTGGTGGAAAGCTTTACGGCGGGGTGAATATGACCGGTGATGGGATAAAATTCAGAATCGGTGGATTCGCTTTCATCGTGCATAAATATAAAAGGATCCATTTCGAATTGATTAACACATTCAAGCCCCATCTTCTCAAACTCAAATCGGGTAAGGATATCGTGATTGCCAATGGTGAGGATCATCTCAATATGAGAATGAGATTTTCGCCAGTCTTTAAATTTATCGACTTCTTCATTCATCTCACTGTGGAACAGATCCCCGAGAAAGACAATTTTTACAGGTGAAATAAGCTCGACAAGTTCTTCCAGCTTTTGGATGTTGACCTCATTTACAGCACCAGGAACGGCAATTCCGTGTTTTCTGAAATGGCCCGACTTGCCAAGATGGACATCTGAAACCACCAGAATATTCTTCTCCTCCCAGTACAAAGCTTTATCAGGCAGTAATGTCAGTGTTTGCTCTTTGAGGTTGATTTGATGACTTCCTGAGATCATTTAACGTGCTTCTCTAATTGGTTCTGCATTTTCTGAATACGATCAACGAGCTTTTCGGAACTTAGTTTTCCCCGAAGTCGGTCTACCATAATGGGGAACGCATAAGGGGTGAACCGTTCTGTTAAGTTGAGTATAATTTCTTGTCCGGAGATCTTTTTCAACGCCTTTCGCAGCCGGACTTCATCCAACTGTATGCTCATTACTTCGTCAAAAGCCTGTTGAATTAAGAGATGATCCGGTTCGTATTCCATGAAAACATCAAAGAACAGACTGCTCGACATTTGCAGGTGTTTGTTTGATTTCGCCTGACCAGGAAATCCCTGAAAAACCAATCCCGCAATTTGACAAATTTCCCTGAACCTTCGTTTAGCCAGCTCCGCACTGTTGATGCTTGCCATAATATCTTCAACCAGATGCTTTGAAGAAAATAGATCTTCTCCTAAAGCTGCTTCAATAGGAATATCCTGATCAGATAACAGCTCAAACCCATAATCGTTCATGGCAATGGAAAAGGTGATGGGCGTCATTTTTGAGATCCGATGTGCGATCAAAGCCGACATTCCCTCATGCACATATCGACCTTCAAAAGGAAAAATGAACACATGACATCCTTCCCGCGAAAAGGATTTTTCGATCAGAAATTGATCTTCACTGGGAAGCGTAGACCAGTCGCGTTGAATTTCAAAAAGGGGCTCCAGTGTTTTGAGTTCGATATCGCTGTAATCTCCAGAAACCGCTTGGTGCATTTTCTTGCGGAGAATATGCGTCATGTTGGAAGAAAGGGACATTCGTCCGCCCATATATGCTGGGACTTTGGATGATTTGCCTTTGGCTCTTCTCACATACACCGTCATATCCTTGATCTTCACCAGCTCCAGATTTCGCCCGGCAAACCAAAATGAATCACCCGTATTAAGTTGTGCAATGAACCATTCTTCCACCACTCCCAGCGATTTCCCGCTCATATATTTCACTCGCAGCATGGCATCACTGGCGATGGTACCTATACTCATTCGGTGTCTTTGTGCGAGCTTCCGGCTGTTTACTTTATACAAACCATCTTCCTCGATCTCTACCTTTGAATATTCATTATAGCGAGCCAATGATTTTCCACCCTGTGTGATGAACTGCAGGATCTCATTCCATTCTTTTTCCGATAAGGTTTGATAGGCGAAGGTTTTCTTAATTTCAGAATATACCTCATTCGGGTAAAATCCATCTGAAACAGCCAGCGTTACCAGATATTGTATGAGAACATCATAGGGCTTGAGAATAGGTTTCCGGCTTTCCATTTCCTCAGAGTTGATGGCAGATTTTAATGCGGCAGCCTCCACCAATTCTAGGGCATGTGTAGGTACAAAATATATTTTACTAGTGGAACCGGGTTGATGTCCGCTGCGACCGGCCCGTTGCATAAATCGTGCTACGCCTTTGGGACTTCCGATCTGAATGACCGTCTCCACCGGGCTGAAATCAACTCCGAGGTCAAGACTTGAAGTACAAACCACCGCTTTCAAAATTCCCTCATGCAAAGATGCTTCTACCCAATCCCGTACTTTTCGATCCAGGGAACCGTGGTGAATGGCAATGGCTCCGGCCAGATCAGGTCGCGTTTCCAGCAGGTTTTGGAACCAGATCTCAGATTGTGCTCGTGTGTTGGTGAAGATGAGGGTAGAGCGACTTTCATCAATAATGGGCAGGATCTTCGGTAGTAATTTCAACCCCAAATGACCGTGCCACGGAAAATTCTCCATCTGATCGGGAAGAATGGATTCGGCTTGAATGTTTTTTTGAATATTCGCTTTGATGATAACCGGGGCTGAATCTTGTTCAGGTCCAAGTAAAACATCCATTGCTTCATCAAGATTACCGATAGTTGCTGAAATTCCCCACACAGAAAGATCTGGTCGAAGTCCGTGTAGTCGCGATAATCCCAGTTCAGTTTGGATGCCTCTTTTCGATCCAAGGAGTTCGTGCCATTCATCAATAATTACAGCATCCAGGTTTTTGAAGTGACGCTCATACTTTTTTTGAGCTAATAGAATATGCACACTTTCCGGAGTCGTGATGAGTACTTCCGGCATCCTTTGATTTTGCTTTTTTTTGATGGATTGTGAAACGTCTCCGGTACGTCGACCGATCTCCCAGGGAATGCCCATTTCATCTACTGAATTTTGAAGGGCTTTTTGGATGTCCTTAGCAAGCGCGCGAAGTGGAGTGATCCACAGAACTTTTAATCCGTTGTTGGTTTTTTCCTGATAATCCTCGGGATGCTCATCGATCCATTTGATGAGGTTGGGCATCCATAAAGCAAATGTCTTTCCACTTCCGGTGGGAGCGTTCAGAATACCGTTTTTGCCAGCAAGAAAAGCATTCCAAACTTCCTGCTGAAAGGGGAAAGTCTCCCATCCTTTAGCAGAAAACCATTCCTGAATAACGTGATGACCTTTAGTGGACAAGTGTTTCATTTATTATGAAAAGTGATTCAGCAATAGTAAAAATGTTGGAGGATAAATAGTTCAATTTATCGTTAAGAAAAGTGACTGTGGGTCATGCCTACGGCACTCAGGTGTTGTGTGGTTGTATTTTCATCGGGCTTACACCCGATGCTATGATGTTTAACTATGGCTATCGCCACTGATTGAGATTGGAGCTTAGTAAATCATAGAGCCAATCTTAACTTCTTGATATTCAGGTAACTAATTTTCCAAGAAAGAAAAATGGCGATAGCCATGATTAACATCGTAACCCCAGGTGGAAGCCTGGGGGTAGAAAATTGCTCAAAGAGAAAGTGCCGTAGGTACGTCCCACATTAAACTGGATCGGAAAAGATATACGCCTCGTCAAAATCGACCTCAAATTTCTTAAGCAGCATCATATATTCCTCTCGGAAAGTATATTTTTTATGATGCTCTTTCTGATTCTTGACGTATTGGTAAACCTGATTCTTTTGTGAATGTCCGTATGAAAAGCATCCAAATCCCTTTTGCCATTCAAAACGATGAGGAGTCAGTTTGCTATCGTTGATCCATTTGGATGAATTTGATTTCACTTTTTGCATAATGTCAGAAATGTTTACCGATGGTTTCAAATGGAAGAAACAATGGATATGGTCCGCAGTACCGTTTATAAGGATGGATTTTCCGCTGGCTTGATTGATTAGGTTTCCTATGATGGAGTGCAATTTATCTTCCCAATCAAGATCTATTAATGCTTCTCTGCATTTTACTCCGAATATAGTTTGGATATAGAGTTGATGATATGTGTTTGCCATTTTGAACCCCGTTTTTTGTGGATCGTGGCTATCGCCACTATCTTTAAATTATGTTATCTCATCTAATAGAACAGTATAGATAGTATTATACAATTGTAAAAGTGAAGCTGGCTTTGTAATCGCGGCGATAGCCACAGCCCAAATCATTCAAAAAATGATAAAATCCATCAAAAAAGCGTTTCCACTTGATTCTCCGCTCAAAAAACCTCAACATCAAACGAAATTATTAACGAATCAAAGAATCTATGTGGCTGAATATCAAATCATTTGAAGACTATCAGAAAACCTTTAAGGATAGCGAGAAAGACCCGCTGAAGTTTTGGGAACATGAAGCGGGAACGTTCTACTGGCGAAAACGCTGGGATAAAACGCAGTCCGGTAGTTTTGAGGATGCGAACATCAAATGGTTTGAAGGCGGGAAGCTGAATGTTACCGAAAATATGCTGGATCGCCACCTGAACACCATCGGCAATAAAACGGCTTTTATTTTTGAACCGAATCACCCGGATTCATTCCGCAGAACGCTTACCTACAAGCAGCTTCATGAGGATGTATGTCGATTTGCGAATGTTTTGGAGGAAAAAGGGGTGAAAAAAGGCGACCGCGTGGTTATCTACATGGCGATGACACCGGAACTGGTGATCTCGGCCCTTGCCTGCGCCCGAATTGGAGCTGTTCATTCCATCGTTTTTGCAGGATTTTCAGCTCAATCGCTATCCGAGCGGATCAATGACTGTGAGGCGAAAATGTTGATCACCAATGACGGACTTCGTCGCGGCGACAAACACGTTCCTCTTAAAGATATTTCTGATGAAGCCCTCGAAAGTTCCCCTTCAGTGGAAAGTGTGATCGTTTGTCAGCGTACCAACCGCGATATAAAATGGGTTGAAGGTCGTGATGAATGGTGGCATATCCTGATCCGGAACGCATCGCGTCAGCATGAAGCGGTGGAGATGGATGCCGAAGATCCGCTTTTCATTCTATACACCTCCGGCTCAACCGGGAAACCCAAAGGCGTAGTTCATACTTGTGGCGGATATATGGTGTATACGAGCTACTCATTCCGACAGGTATTTCAGGTGGGCGCCGATGACGTGTATTGGTGTACGGCAGATGCGGGTTGGATCACCGGACACAGTTACATTATTTATGGTCCGCTTTTCAACGGAGCTACCGGAATTATTTTTGAGGGAACTCCAACATATCCTGATGCGGGTCGCTTGTGGGAAGTGGTTGAGAAATACAAAGTAACGCATTTCTACACCGCGCCAACGGCCATTCGCGCTTTGATGTCTTACGATATTGATTATGTGAAAAAGTACGATCTGAGTTCGCTTAAGGTACTTGGAACGGTAGGGGAGCCGATCAACGAAGAGGCTTGGCATTGGTATCATGATCATATTGGCGGTGGAAAATGTCCGATCGTGGATACGTGGTGGCAAACAGAAACGGGCGGAATTATGATCTCGCCGCTGGCGGGCATCACCCCAACAAAACCGGGATTTGCTACGCTGCCGCTTCCCGGAGTTTTTCCAACGCTGATGGATGAAGATGGCAATGAGATCAAAGGAAATGGCGTACAGGGGAATTTGTGTATCAAGCATCCGTGGCCTGGAATTGCCCGCACGGTTTATGGCGATCATGAGCGATATAAGAAAACCTATCTGAGTACGTATGAGGGATATTATTTTACGGGTGATGGTTGTCGGCGTGATGAAGATGGCTATTATCGAATCACGGGTCGTGTGGATGATGTACTGAATGTTTCCGGTCATAGGTTGGGAACGGCTGAGATCGAGAATGCGCTGGATGAGCATCCCAAAGTGGTAGAGACCGCTGTGGTTGGTTATCCTCACGACATCAAAGGTCAGGGTGTATATGCGTTCATGATCTGTGAAGGTGAGATCAAGGATAATGAGGAATTCAAGAAAGAACTGATGGATCTGGTAACAAAGATCATTAGTCCGATCGCCAAGCCGGATAAAATTCAGGTGGTAAGCGGATTGCCGAAAACCCGTTCCGGTAAGATCATGCGCCGAATTCTGAGAAAGATCGCGGCCGATGATCTGGATAATTTAGGCGATACTTCTACACTGCTCGATCCAAGTGTTGTGGATGATATCAAGGCCGGAAAGGCGATTTAATTCAAAAAAGTATGAAAACAGGCACTAGCGCAAGCGTTCCCGTGAATACGGGATGCGGTGTTGAAATAAATTAAAAAATTGGTCCAAGCGGATACTTGAATCAGTTCCATTACTACTAAAAATTCCACATCAATCCTGTCAGGTTTCAAAAACCTGACAGGTTTTTTTATATCCCAAGCAAATACCCAACCGGCAAGATCAACAAACTCACCATCAGCAGGATCAACCGAAAGCGTGTTTTGACGAAATTAGGGTGGAAGAATAATCCATAGGTGAGCGGTTTGTCGTTATTCATCCAGTCGTAGTAGTGGTGGCGGTGAACGGAGCCAAGTGCCATCGTCACATGTCCGTGCAGAATGGTGAGCATAAAGGGAACCGCAAAAATAAAAGCCCCTGCATATCGGACAAAAACATCTAGCCCCAACAATCCGGCTCCATAAAAATACGGCCAGGCAAAAAGCACCATCATCGGCACCGTAAGTAGCCAATTGATGATTGAAATGCGTTTATAATTTGATTCAGTTAATTCGGACATGGAGAAATTGGAAATTAGGGATTATGAATTTTGAATTGTATGGAGTTCAGAGATGATTCAAAATTCATAATCTCCAATTCAAAATTTCAAATTTGCGAGGCGATCAGCATTTCGATCTCCCGGAAATTCATATCAAACATTTTGGCAAGGGACTTTTTAGTGATGTGCTTTTTGTAGGAATAGGTTCCGTTTCGGAGGGCGACGTTATCCCAAAGGCACTCTTTCACTCCACCTGCATCCCCAATGGCTAGGATATAGGGAACAAGGACGTTGTTAAGCGCATAAGTCGCCGTTCTTGGCACGTTTGCGGGAATGTTAGGCACACAATGGTGAATGACATCATGGACGGAATAAACCGGATCAGAGTGTGTGGTAGGTTTGCTGGTTGCAACACATCCGCCCTGATCTATCACCGTATCTACAACCACACTTCCAGGCTTCATGTTGATGATCATTTCTTCCGTTACCCAGCAAGGAGAGCGTTCACCTTCCGCCATGGCCGCTCCGATTATAATATCCGCAAATCGTAAAGCCGAATTCAAATACTGGTGATTGGCAACGGCAGTGATAATTCTGCGGTCGAGTGCATTTTCTAATCGGCGGAGAGCGGTGAGATCGGTATCCATTACAAACACCTGTGCACCGTAGCCGAGTGCGGTTCGGGCGGCATATTCTCCGGTGATTCCGGCTCCCAAAATCACGACAGTAGCTGGTGGCACCCCTGAAATTCCACCGAGCATAATACCCTGACCGCCACTCATACTTTCCAGGTAATGGGCTGCAATTTGCACCGACATCGACCCGGTGATCTCATGCATCATCCGCACGATGGGGAATTCTTTGTCTTCACCACGAATAAATTCATACCCAATTCCAGTGATGGATTTTTCGATGAGGGCTTCCAGGTATTTTTGGGTCTGACTCCCCATATGAAGTGCTGAGATCAGCGCGTGATCTTCTTCCAGGAACTCAAATTCTTCTTCAGCCAGGGGAGCTATCTTGAGGATCAATTCAGATTTTTTATATACCTCATCTGCACTGTAAGCCATTTCGGCACCGGCATCGGCGTATTCTCGGTCGGTGAAATTGGCGGCTTCTCCAGCTCCTTTCTCGATGAAGATCTCGTGGCCGTTTGCTTTTAGAATGGATACTCCCCCCGGCGTTAAAGATACGCGACGTTCATCATTGGATATCTCTTTGGGCAATCCAATTTTCAGCGAGACTTCACTTTTAGAACGAATGAGATGCTTTTCCAGCGTCTTCAGTCCAATTTGTTCCGTGTCCAGGGGTTTGATATCCATTCATTACAGGATTAAAAGTGAAAGAATAGTAATAAAGATAGCGAATTTTGTGGGATGAAATGATATAGTGATTGGTTGATATAGTAACTCAACTACTCGCAAAGCCACCAAATCACTATATCACCCATCACTCCCCAATCATATTTCGGAACGTCTCTTCATCCAAAATTTCAACACCAAGCTTTTGGGCTTTATCCAATTTACTTCCGGCTGATTCTCCGGCCAACACATAATCTGTATTTCCACTGACAGAAGAGGCTGTTTTTCCGCCGTGCTTTTCAATGAGGTCCGTGGCTTCTTTCCGGGTGTAGGAGGGAAGAGAACCGGTAAGGACGAATTTCTTGCCTTCAAAGATACTGGAAGCCTGTTCATCTTCCTCTTTTTCAAACTGAAGTCCATGCTCTCCCAGTCGACGTACAATGGCTTGATTCTTTTTGTTGCTGAAAAATTCCACCACGGATTCGGCTATACGTGGCCCGATGGAATCCACCGCTTCCAACTCTTCTGCTGAAACCGATTGCAGCTTTTCCATCGTCTTAAAAGCTTTGGCAAGATCTTTGGCTACCGTTTTTCCAACGAAGCGAATTCCAAGGGCATAGATCACACGCTCAAATGGCTGATCTTTACTTTTTTCAATGGCATTGATCAAATTCTGAGCGCTTTTTTCGGCCATGCGCTCCAGCTCAATGATCTGCTCTTTTTGGAGGTCGTAAAGGTCGGCGTAGGTTTGAATGAGTCCTTCTGAAACTAACTGATCGACCACAGACTCTCCCAATCCTTCGATATCCATAGCATCGCGTGAGGCAAAATGTTCAATTCGAATGCGAACCTGAGGCGGGCAAGTAGGATTTACACACCGCCAGGCCACTTCATCTTCGTATTTGATAAGCTCGGAATCGCAAGCGGGACAGTTTTTTGGGAATTTATACGGATCATTTCGATCGGCCCGATCCGGATTTACGACACTGATAACCTGAGGAATAATTTCACCGGCCTTTTCAACTACCACCGTATCGCCAATGCGAATGTCTTTGCGCTGAATTTCATCTTCGTTATGCAAAGATGCTCGTTTCACCGTAGTTCCTGCTAATTCTACGGCTTCCAGCTCTGCCACTGGAGTGATGGTTCCCAGTCGCCCAACCTGAAGCGTAATATCGTTGATGGTAGTGGTAGCTTGCTCAGCTTCAAATTTGTAGGCAATAGCCCAGCGTGGGAATTTGGATGTAGTTCCCAGTTGCTCCCGCAAATTACTTTGGTTTACTTTGATCACCACACCATCGGTTTCGTAGGGAAGTTCATGTCGGAGGTCTTCCCATTTTTTGATGATGTCGTGAACTTCCTCTATTTCAGAACAAACTTTATAGTGCTCGGAAACCGGTAACCCAAATTCATTCAACAACTCGGCTTTTCGGGATTGGGTAAGGGAACCGTCTTCTTCATCCAAAAGCATATCGAAGGCAAAGAAGCGGATCGGTCGTTGAGCCACAGCTTTGGGATCCTGCATTTTGAGGGAACCGGCCGTAGAATTCCGGGGATTAGCAAATACGTTCAATCCTTCTTCCTCACGGCGCTGATTCATTCGGGCAAACGCTTCACGTTCCATGTATGCTTCGCCCCGAACTTCGACCACATTCGGGATATCACCACCTTTAAGCACAAGTGGTATGTCTTGTATGGTCTTGATGTTATTGGTGATGTCATCGCCTTGCTGTCCATCTCCGCGGGTGGCTCCTAAAACCAGGGCTCCATTTTCATATCGCAGGCGGATGGAAGCGCCGTCAAACTTGAGCTCCACCATATAGTCGTATTCTTCGTGACCGAGGATCTTTTTTACCCGGCCATCAAAATCATTGAGTTCTTCCTCGTTGTAGGTATTGTCAAGGCTGAGCAGAGGAACGGGATGCTGTACCGTTTCAAATACAGAAGACACTTCTCCACCTACACGTTTGGTTGGAGATTCGGGATCATGAAGATCAAATTTTTCTTCAAGCTGTTCGAGTTCTTTGAGTTTTTCGTCGAACTCTTTGTCGCTCATAAAAGGCTGAGCATCCTGGTAGTACGCCTGATTGGCTTTATCGAGCAGCTCTCGGAGTTCTGCTGCTCGTGTTTGGGCATCACGCTTATTCATGGAAATGGTATTCTAATATCTGATTCTGTAGATCGTACTGTCCGGAGCTCCTATTTCAAGAGGGAATTCTTCTGGTGGCGGGGCTAAATATCTCGGTTGATCAAGCACCTCACGGGTGAGTAGAATGGAGTTAAAGGAAGAGCTGAAATTATTTTGTCTGGGATTTTCGATCACATGACCATTGAAAAGAAGAAGTAAACGGCTGTATTGTCCGCGGACGAGTAAAGTATCGCTGAAATCAAAGTTGTAGGCTTCGCCTTCTTCCATCCAGAAGGGGTTGGTTCGCCAGTTAAGATCGCTGGTTACGCGCACCGGTTCCAGTTGTCCAAATGCGGCATAAAGCGTAACGGTGAGCGTATCTCCCAGTGTGGAGGGTTGCTGCGGTTGGTTTTGCCCCTCTTGTTGTTGTGGTTCCTGAATGTTTTCAGATCCGTTCTCCATTGCCGGGGTTTCCGTAATAGTGGTATCAGCAGTTGTGGGGGGCAGAGGAATAGACTGATCTTCGTTTGGAGTTTGCTGTTGCGCGATTTCAGGTTCAGATGATTCAAAGACCGAGCCGATATCATTCCAGAAAAAATAGCCGGCAGCCGCCAGAACGAGTACCACAATAACAATAATGGCAGAGATCCAGATCCGGGTATTTTTGCCGGCAACAGAAAATTTTCGCCCCATATCCGCCCAGTTGATCGAACTGATCTCCGGGGATTCACTTTTAGGCTTTTTTGGAATTTCTTTTTTTGGGGGTGAAGGCTTTTTTTCTGGTGCTTTTTCTTCCGATGGAGACGCATCAGTTTTATCGGGAATACCGATCTCCGGTTTTTCTGATGTAGAATCAGTTAAAATACCTCCGGAATAGGTGCCGGCTTCCATTTCATCCAGGGCTTCAACGATGTCTTCGTCATCGATCTTCAGCAATTTGGCATAACTGCGCACGAAACTGCGGAGGTAGGTCTTGTTACGGTTGGGATCCGAAAATATGCTATCATCCTCAATGCTATCTAAGATATCATGAGGTATTTTTATCGCATTCTGAACGTCCTCGAGTGTCAGGTTTTTGCTTTTTCGAATGGAGGCGAGATCTTTTCCCAGAGACATAATTTCGTTTTTTAGAATCTTCTTGCAAAATTATAAGAAGCTAAGTAATTAAATGTGATAGGAAAAGCAAA
>CERJ01022002.1_pt1 | contig 12653 bp, 24 predicted proteins | sample 530781 | NCBI WGS metagenome assembly CERJ01 (sample SAMEA2620967, study PRJEB7988) | marine metagenome | biome: marine biome (ENVO:00000447); feature: deep chlorophyll maximum layer (ENVO:xxxxxxxx); material: "saline water (ENVO:00002010), including plankton (ENVO:xxxxxxxx)" | depth 30 m
TCTTTCTTACAGTCTTGTAACTCTAAGATAAGTTCATCATGGAACTGAGCTGTTAACTGTTTTCTTTTGTTAGTAACAAACAATAACCACATATCAAAACAATAAGTACCTGTACCCTGATTCAAAGTAGAGAACTTATCTTTGTCTGCCTTGAGATAATAGTACAGTTCAGATACAGGATTCCATAGCCACATTTGTTCATTCACTATTTTAACTTCACAATTCTTTGCTATCTCTTTTAGTGACCAATTTCTTTTCCAATATGCTTGATGTATTTTAGTTGCCTCAGCCTCACTAATATTTAATTGTCTTGATAAAGTAGTTGCACCCGCACCATAAGTACAAGCATAGTTACCACCTTTATAATTATGTCTTAGTTGTGAAACTTCATCTGTTTTATTCCCGGCTTTGTATTCATCAACTTGCTCTTGTGTTACTGCACCTGCTGATAATGCTAAGTCTAAGTGAGGGTCAAAACCATCTGTCGTCATAGCCTTAACATATTCTGGGTCATACTCCCACATATAATGTTGTTTAGTTCTATCTTCTAAACTAGCCATATCTGAACCACATAGTAAATGATTATCTTTTCTTACTGTAAACAATGAGCGTAGTTCTTTACCATATGGTTTACGGTCAGATGGTAAGTTAACACACACAGCATGTTTAAATCTTAGGGTATTCGTAAAGCCTTGTATTCTTGCCTCAACAAAACCATTAGCATCAGCGTTTTCTAATAGACCTTGTACTGCACCTATTCTATGTTTAACTACCGTCATAGTCTTTAGGTGTTCTATCTCAGGATTATCTTTGATTAGAATATCTATAGATTCACACAAGTTACCATCTGGTTTTTTAATCTGAGGTATGCTTTTACCATCACCATTGTACGAATAAGTAGCGGGTTGCCAACCTAATGATTCTAACCAATCCTTTATTTGAGGTACACTACTAGGATTAGGCTCATTGTACCCAACCACTACAGTTATATCACCGTCATAATCAAACGGTAATTTTTTACTTATTGTTAGTTCATCCCACTTTTTACCCGTAGCGGATAAGCTACCATCTTTCTTGTAGGGTTTAGCGGGGCGGGTACGCTTTGCTGTCTTAGGTACTTGTGGCATAACACTAGCCAATGCATCTACTGCTACTTGATAGTTAGTTGTTAATTCTTTATGTAGTTTCTCTGCTTTATCTACATCAAGTTTCCACTGACTAGCCTCTTGCATTACAGCACAATTCATTTTGTGTTCTAAGTATCTAATTAATCTATTACTACTTTTACCCTCATAAAGTTTTTCTAACATAGCACTTTGTTTTTCCCACAATAAAGTATTTATCTTTACATCTTCTTCGCATCTATGCACATAAGTTTCTAGGGGTAAGTTCTCCCAATCTTCCACAACAGGTTTAGCTACACCTAATCTTTCTCCCCAAAACGCTAAGCCATGTTTATTAATATCAGGGGTGAGATACCAACTAAGAGCAGTCGTATCTACAATGTGAGCTTGTAATTTAATATCAAGTATTCTTTCTATAACGGGTTTATCATAACGAATAAAGTTATGTCCTATCAATCTGTCTTCACTAGTTAAACAATAAAAGAACTCTGTCATTTCTGGATAAGTAGTTAATGAATATAATTCTTTTGTGTCCATATTGTAAATGGATGCACAATGTATCAAGCTAGGTTTTAAACCATCTGTTTCTATATCGCATACATAATCTGTCATCTTGCTTTACCCCATTTGTCTGGTTCTAAATAAGTTACTGTGTCCTCGTCAAAGTATACATCACAACTATAACTTTGACCATAATCCCTATCAAATAACATTTGAAAAGTAGAAATATTTTTTCTGTCTGGTGGGCATTCTTCCGTTCTATCCCTTGAGATACCATGCCCATAGTGAAACCATTTTTCCATAGCTCTTGAGCCTGTAAACTCTGAGGATAAAACCTTTGCACCTTGTTCATGACTCTTACTACCTTTAGGTTTAGGGTTAACATGAGAATAACAGAATATAGTAATAGGATAATTCTGCACTAGGTCTGCCATATCAGTACATATTTCATTAAGCTTATCATTAGCCTCACTGCTTGAGAACCTACTAATCAATGCAGTTAGTGGGTCTATAAAAAATATATTAATACCATCCAACAAATGCATTTCTTCTATCGCTACTTTAATATCTTCCCAATCTCTACTGCCTGACCTATCATAAAATCTAACCTTACCGTCTAAGGATTCTAAAGTATCTCTTAGTAATTCATCTGGGTATTCTTTATCAGGTCTAGTAAAATCTATCCTTGCTTGTTTACTTGCTAACTTCTTAGCAGTTCTTACAGGTGAGTTTTCTAAATCAAACATACCCACCTTAACTTGTTCATTATAAATTAAGTGATGTACTAATTGATGTTGATGGTCGGTCTTGCCAATTTTTGGAGCAGCACCCACCACATGAATTGTATGAGGGCGTATACCAAAACAAGCTTTAGTCACTGTCTTCCATGCAAAGCTTAATCCCATTTGAGGTTTTTCCATAGCCTTGTCTATAAAGTCATGGACATCTACAACCTCACCCTGTCTACAGACTTGAGCATTCCAAACACAAGCTTGATATAATTCTTTTCCTTTACCTTTAACTAACATATCATTAGCATCTTTTTCTGAAAGCATAGCCACTTTTGCTAACGGAAATATTTTAAGTGCATCTTTAGTTGCTTTCTTTCCTGCACTGTCATTATCAAAACATAAGATAACTTCCTCGTACTTGCTAATAAAATCTCTGTTGTGCAGTAAATCTTTACTAGCCCCTGTTGCGCCACGAGTAAGAGATACAACCGCAGGTTTATACTGTGCATACTTAGGCGGGGTGTTGTCTAGTATAACTTGATGTAAACTCATAGCATCTAGTCTACCCTCCGTTATAAATAACTTACGGGCTAGGGGTGCTTTACTTTGTCCCCATAAATCAAACTCACCTTTACGATTACCTACTGCCTTAAAGTTTTTATTAATACAATCCCTAACTTCATAACCTATTAACTCCCCGTCATTGTGGTCTGGGTAATAATGTTCTGTGATAGTCTTACCATCTGATTCTGATAGTGCTAGTTTAACACCATAATATTCTACTGTATCTTTACGAATAAGACGGTCTGGAATATCTAAAGATTTTAAATTAGATATGTCTGGTATAGTCATAACTGTTGATTCCTCTTGTTTATATTTAATTTTAACTGTGTCTTTGAGTGGGTCGTAGGTATCACAAGCATAACAGTAAGCATCTTGTGTACCGTCTTCCTGTAAGAATACCTGTTTAGCATCACTACTCCCACAATCCTTACAAGATATTTTATGCAGGGGTTTACCCTTCTTTAACTTCATGATAAACCTATTTCTTTATTTACTTTTTCCTCCAGTTTTTTAAAAAACCAATCTTTACCATGTTTGTTAATTAGTTCCATAGCATCTATCAAACACCAATTTAATTTATAGTCTTCAATAAGTTCTTCGGTCATTTCAATATTTGAATCAATAATTTTCTGTAACTCTTTTGCATCACTCATTGTCTTCACTCCTCATAATTATTTTATCTCTAGCTATATCTTCTAAAACATTATTAATATCTATCAAAGTATTATCTGATGTTATGTAATCTAATAATTCTTTTATGGTCATATCGTATTCTAGTTCTTTGACTTCATCTCTAAGTGTACTGCTGTGTATATCCGTCATAAATCCTCCTAAGTAATTGCGTATTATGTTAACGATAAAGCATTCTGACTGTCAAGTTATTTATTTTATAAACGGGTATTTACTTTTAACGAAAAATATGATACACTCTCTGGGTGTTTTAGGGTAATCTTTATTATTAATATTGACTTACAGCAATGATGAAAAATACTACAGTTATCCTAACACATCTTAATTTTAATTAAAATATAGGAGTATATCATATGACTGATAAGAGATTAGAAGACATAGATAAAAACTTAATGGAGAGTAACGGTATTAATGTTGTTATTAATCCAAAGATTACTAGAAAGAATGTTAGTAAATCTGTACCTCCACTAGAACTTGAAAGATTGTTAGTTATCTTTTTAGGTTTTTGTTGTTTATCTATCCCTCTCTGGTTTATTTTATAATGACTGTTGAGGCTATTCTTATGATGGGGTGTTGGATTACATTAGGGTTTATATACCTTATTGCTAATCCAACATTTACCCTACTTGAAGATTTACTATATAAAAGAAATGAATTAAAATCTGAAATGATTGTAATAAGAATTTTTTATATATTACTATCGTCATTTATTTTAGTGTACATCACTAAAGCTATTACATTATATGCCGTCTGTTCTTGAAAGGATTAAAAATGAGATGCATTATCTGCAACAATCTTTTAACTGATGAAGAATCAGTAAAGAAATACCCCGTAACACACCCACTATTTAATACTTATATTGATACTTGTAATGAATGTCTTGATGTTATTAGAGATACTCAAGAAGAAATGCTAAAGGATAAGGATAAAAAAAGAGGGGCTGTTGAACCCCTCAAAGTTTAGCAAGTATTACTAGTGTAATTTTTTCTTAATTTCTTCCTCATATTCTGATACTACTTCACCCCATGTATCATTGTCAATATCTAAATAATATTCATTCGTAATACTGTACTCACCCCTATCATATTTCTTCTTTGCCTCTTCTTGTGAGTCTGCAATAACTTCTACTTCTTTAATAAATACTTCGTAGCTCTGCATTACATATTTCTTAGTCATAATAGCTCCTCATTTGTGATTTAAGGGTTATAAAATAACTTTCCTATATCATTATACCCCTGTTTATTTAAATGTCTATACCCTCTCTGCATAGTGAAGTAGTAACATAACTGCTATCCATATCCAGATGGGTAACGATAACAAACATAACTTAACAAATAGTATTGGATTCATTGTTCTCCTCCTCTAAGTATCTATCAAAAATTCTATGTATTGTACTATAATCCCTGTTATCCATCGGGCTATCCACTAACCAATCTAAAAGTTCATCTAATTTTTTTGTCATTTCCTTTAATGTTTTATCTTCTTTACCCATTGTTCCTCCTATACAGTAAATGTTGTTTCAAAACATTCAAAATCTCCATCATATTCTTCAAGATTTCCTTCTTCTTTCCTATCCTTATTATGTTTTTTTAACCATTCATCAAAAGATAGAAGTGTCGTATCTTCATATGAATAAGGATTACCACATTCATCCCCTCTATACATTATGGTTGTTACTGTTATTTCTTTTTTACTCATGGTTTATTCCTCGCTGTTGTTTTAAAATTTTAAGTTCTTGCCTTGCCTTCTTTACTTCTTCCTCACTAGTCCCGATATGAAAGAATGCCATATAGGGATTGTCTGGATTAAATCTTTTCAACCATCTTTCCAGTTGTTTTATTCTTCTTCTTCCTCTGATATCCACTGCTCCACCTTTACTGATTCTTGATAGTTAGTATTTAGATTAATAAATATATCGTGCCATTCATCATCTAGCGCATAATGCTTTGTATATAAATATCTATAATCTGCAGGATTCTTCATAAGCCCTTGATTTATAGCGTTATTTATAGCCTCTGCCTCATTTCTTGCCTTTATTCTTGCCTTTAATCTCATTTTATTTTACCTCCATATAGGTTATTTTATTTCTTAAATCATCTATCTGTTGTTTGATTGCTGTTTGCATATTTATATTTAAATCCTGCATAGCAATTATTTTAACTAACAATTCTATAGACTTCCTTATATCTTCTGGTATTTTTTTATTATCCATTATGCCTCCTTAATAAGTTATTAATAAGAACAAGTAACACCCGCCAAATAATGTAACAAAGAATATTATACTATATATTATTTCCGCTAGTGTCATATAATCATTATCATTTTCTTTATTCATTTTTATTTATCCTCCTTCTTAATAGTTATATTAACATTTATGCCACTGATTATTCCTTCTTCTTTATTATGTACGCATTTTAAATCCCACCAATAATTATTGAAATCAAAATGTTCTCGTAATAACTTGAATAAATCTTTTTCAAACGGTCTTATCTTTTCTTCTTTCATAATATCATTCATTGTTATTCCTCCTCTTTTAATTGTTCATTTAAATGTTCAGCAATTTCAGCCCATGCAACATCATTAATAAATGCTAGGGCATAACTTAAAACTAATGTGCCACTATGGTCGCACTCTTGCTGTAATATTTCCTCTACATAATCTCTACAATATTCCCATGTCCATTCTTCCTCAATTTCCATGCCATCAAATATTTCTAAATTTACACGCCATGTTGCGTAATTATGCCACCCATTGTATGTATTATCTTCATTCATTTTATTTATCCTCCATTTGTAATTGACATTCTTTTTTTAGTTCTTCCGCCAATGCATTTATTAAAATATATTTATCGTATACAATGGCATCTGTTTTTTCACTGTTGTTATATACTTTATTTATAAGTTTAATAATTTTCTTCATTTTCATTTCTTTATTCATTGTTATTTATCCTCATTTAAGTTAGTTAATGTTACATTTACATTTTATCTATCTAGTTTAATTAGTCCAATCAAAAGTTTTTATACCTCCTATAAATTAATTATATTCATAGTTTTTAATATCTTTTATTGAATCTAAACTTAATATTGATACTAAATTTTCTATATCTATATCTGCTATCATTTCAATTATATCTATATGTATAAATAAATATCTATTTAATATATATAATACATATGGGTTCTTGATAATTGGTGTATGATATTTATATATCGTTTTATCTGTTAGTAGTCTTTTCATTTTTATTTATCCTCTTTTTATAAGTTAATTGAATCAGTTTTAAATACATATCCTATTTCTTTTAATGTCTCAATAGTATTTGTGTTAAATGTTTTATATCCTGTTATACTGCATAGTTTTTTAGCTGTATCACATACGGGGTATATTAACTGTTTGCCGTATACATTTTTAATTTCTATTGTTAATGTCATTTTCTTATCCTCTTAGTTAGTTTAAATTAAATGCTACTTTTGTAGGGAGTAGCCAACCCTTGTTATTATCTACCCTCTATTTCTTTTACCATTTCATCAGTAGGGTACATATCCGATAGTGCCTCTGCTTTATCAATTCCTGCAGTTATGTATTTCTCAAAAGTATCTCTATTAAAATATTTACTATTTCCTAATACCTCACATAAATCAGACATAAAATAGTCATTATCTACTACATCTGGATTTTCTATAAGTGCATCTGCTATTCTTTCAAAATCACTTGCTGTCATCATTGTTATATCCTCTTAGTTATTAATCATATTGTTACTTGCTATATCAATTAAGATATGAGTGCATAATAGCAGCTAGTAATAGGAAGTCTAATGAAAAGTTTTTATCGTAGTCATAAGTAAAATTTATGGGCATAAGTAGAACTTATAGGTGGGGTATTTGGTGGGGTTGCTTTGGGGTGTGTAGGTTGCTCTCCCTAATGCTCACCCTCCAGAAATTTTGAGGAATTTTTTTGCGTAAAGTAGAATGCGCACCCCTGCACGATGGGGTGGGGGCGGGGCGTGTGCGACTCTAATATATATAGTACCACCCCAGATACAAAAAAGTGGGAATATTTGGACTCCCCACCCGTTGTTTATTAACGAAAATAACGAAAGGAAACGAAAGGGATATACCCCAGTAATTTACTGGGTTTTAAGGGGTAGGGGCTGGTTAAAAAAATTGCAGAAAAAGGACAGCCAGACACGAAGTGTTAGGTGTTGGTGCATACCCCTAAAATATTATATTATTATATACCTATTTAGATATAATCTATTGACATTTGCTTAAAAATATGATATAATACCTTATATTATAAACAAGGTATAAATTATTATTAGTAATTATATACCCCTTGTGTATTATTATTATTTATCGTTGCTGTTTGTTTTATAATTAAGGGCAGAACTATGCATAAAAATTTAACTGATGTTATCAAAAAAGATAATACAGATAATGACAATATAAAACAACCCAAGCACTATATCCACAATGGGATAGAACCGATTGATTACATTATGACCAATAAACTAGACTTTTGTGAAGGTAATGTGGTTAAGTACATCAGTAGGTGGAAACATAAGAATGGTGTGGAAGATTTAAAAAAAGCTAGACAATACTTAGATTTCTTAATAGATAAACAACAGGAGAGTTAGAATGGCTGTAGTACAAGGGTATAAATTTACTGTCCCTAAAGATAAAATGGAAGAAATGACTAATGTCTTTGAAGGAAACAGAATAAAAAAAGTTATTCTTGGTTTACAAAAAGGGGAGTCAGATGCTAAATTAAAAGAATATTTAGGAGATGAATTTCCAAAAGGCACATTAGATATGATAAAAAGAGAATTAGGTTTAAAATGATTAACTTAATAGCTCCAATCGTAAGTTTAGGTAAGACATGGCTAGAGGGTAAGCAAGAGCTTAGTAAAGCAAAACAAGAGGCACGACTAGTTACCACAAAGGCTCAAGCCGAAATATCACGCAAAGTTGCCGCTGGTGAACTAGAGTGGAATCAGACTATGGCTCAAGCTAGTAATAACTCTTGGAAGGATGAATGGTTAACAATCCTTGTTAGCATTCCCTTAATTCTAGCTTTTACAGGTCACGAAGACATTGTATCTCGTGGCTTTGCTGCCCTAGAGTCCATGCCTGACTTTTACAAAACTGCAGTAGGTGTTGTATTCGCTGCATCCTTCGGTATTCAACAAATGACTAAGATGTTTAAAAAATAACTGCTAATAAAGCTCCGTTATGGATAAAGCTATGGTAACTAAAAAGAAAGGTAGACCTAAAAAAGATTTAATAGAATCTAAAAAAAAGGGTAATAGAGGTGCAGTAGGAAGACCTAAAGGTGATGCAGATGCAATCAGAGAATACAAAGCTAGACTGTTAGCATCCCCTAAATCCCGTAAAGTAATTGATTCTATACTTAATGCAGCACTGGATGATAACCATAAATCACAGTCAGCTGCTTGGAAGTTATTGATTGACCGTATTATGCCTTTATCGTATTTTGATAAAGATAAAAATTTAGGTGGTAAAGCTGCTGTTAATATCGTTATTACAGGAGTGGGTGGAGAAACTACAGTGATTGGTAGTGGAGAAGAACAAGAACCTGAAATAATAGATGCTGATGTAGTGGAGGTTAGTAGTCATGACAGTGGCGAAGAAAAAGAAAGTAGCTAAAAAGAAAACAGTAAAGAAAGCTAAAGTACTACATGGCAAACAAGCAATAGCTGCTATAGAAAAGAAAGAGAAAAGAGAACTAAGCTATAAAGAAAAAAGAGTAGTTGAGTTAGAAGGTTATGTAGATGGTATCTATACCTGTACTAAAGGAATAAAAACAACAGGGGTAGGACAAACAGGTAAATGGTTAACTAAAACTTTTAAGCAGTCTTTTGAACACCACGAAGATTTAACCAGAAAACTAATACCTAGTTATGATGAACTACCAGAAACACTACAAGCTGAGTTAGTACAATCTACTTATCGTGGTGATTTAGGTGGTAGCCCCAATGCAGTAGCTTTATTTAACAAGGGTAAATACATAGCATCAGCACAAGAGTTTTTGCGTAATGCTGAATATGAAGATGAAGATACCCCTAAACAAATAAAAGATAGACTAGTTGCAACTGCAAAAGCAATAGGGCTATATGAGGGTAAAGCTTGAGTACTGACTTAAATATAAAATTACTAGACTGGCAACAAAAAGTTTGGAATAGTAAATGTAGATTTAAAGTAGTAGCTGCAGGTAGGCGTACTGGAAAAACATTACTAGCTGTATATTTATTATTATACTACGCCCTACAAGCAAAAGCTGGACATGTATTCTATGTTGCCCCCACACAAGGACAAGCTAGAGATATTATGTGGCAAGTATTACTGAGTATAGGTAATCCAGTAATTAAAAATTCACATATAAATAATTTACAAGTAACTTTAATTAATGGTGCTACCATATCATTAAAAGGTGCAGATAGACCGGAAACCATGAGGGGTGTGTCCCTTAAGTACTTAGTAATGGATGAGTACGCAGATATGAAACCGGAAGTATGGGAACAAATCCTAAGACCTGCCCTAGCTGACCAAAAAGGTGGAGCTTTATTTATTGGTACACCAATGGGTCGTAACCATTTTTATGACTTGTATAAGTTTGCTGAAAGAGATGATGATACTTGGAATGCTTGGCATTTTACTTCATATGACAACCCATTATTGGATGCAACTGAAATAGATGAAGCTAAGAAAAGTATGTCCTCTTTTGCATTTAGACAAGAGTTTATGGCTTCCTTTGAAGCACAAGGCTCTGACTTATTTAAGGAAGAATGGATACAAGTAGGTACGGAAGAACCCAATGAAGGCAGTTATTATATAGCTATTGATATGGCGGGTTTTGAAGAAGCTACAGCTAAAAAGAAAAAGAAAACTAAGCTAGATAGTACATCTATTGCTTGTGTTAAAGTAAGTGAATCAGGTTGGTGGGTAGACGATATTATACATGGTCGTTGGACTTTTGAAGAAACTGCTGAAAGAATATTTGAAGCAGTAGAAAAGTATCAACCATTAAGTATAGGTATTGAAAAAGGAATAAGTAAACAAGCTATTATGTCACCCCTAACTGATATGATGCGACAAAGAAATATGTTTTTTACCATACAAGAACTAACACATGGTAATAAGCGTAAGGTAGATAGGATTGTTGCAGCATTACAAGGTAGGTTTGAACATGGTACAATAATGATTAACAAGGGTGAATGGAATATAAAGTTTTTAGACGAGCTGTTTCAATTCCCTAACCCACAAGTACATGATGATTTAGTTGATTCGTTAGCTTACATTGACCAATTAGCACAAATAACATACTATTATGATTTTGAAGAAGATAATTTTGAAGCACTTGACACTATAGCGGGATATTAAATATGGATAATAACAACGAAATGTATACTAAAATGTCTTTAAAAGACTGGATTATGGATAAATGTATGATGTGGAGAGACCACTATCAAAGCAATTATCAAGAAAAACACGATGAATATTACCGTATATGGCGTGGTATATGGGATAAATCTGATAGTATGAGAGAATCAGAACGCTCTAGGTTAATTAGCCCCGCCACTCAACAAGCTGTAGAGTCAGCAGTAGCAGAAATAGAGGAAGCTACTTTTGGTCGTGGTAAATTCTTTGACATTAAAGATGATTTACAAGATGTTAACCCAGCAGATATAGCTATTATAAGAAATCAACTAGAAGAAGACATGCATTTTGCAAAAGCTCGTAGCTCTATTGCAGAATGCTTACTAAATTCTGCTATATTTGGTAATGGTATTGGTGAATTAATACTAGATGAAGTAACAGAACTAAAAACTACTAGCCAACCACAACCTGATATGGGTTTAACAGCAGTTGGTGTAGAAAAAAGAGATAGAGTTATAGTTCGTATAGACCCTATCATGCCCCAAAACTTTTTAATAGACCCTCTAGCTACTAATGTAGATGATGCTTTAGGTGTAGCTATAGAAAAAATGGTATCAATGCACAGTATACAACAAGGTATTGATTCCGGTATCTATCGTGATGTAGAAATAGAAAGTGTTGCTAGTGATTCTGACTTAGAAGATGCTAGTAAAGTTACTATGTTAGATACACAAAACATGATTAAGCTAACTAAATACTATGGCTTAGTACCAACAGATTTGTTGGAAGACGAAGATATGCCTGAAGCAGATGAAAATGAAGTTGTAGAGTTTCCAACAATGATGGAAGACGAAGAAGGTAATAAAACAACTTATACAGAAGCTATTGTAGTTATTGCTAATGACGATACAGTTTTAAAAGTGGAACGCAATCCATATATGAAAAAAGATAGACCAGTTATTGCATTCTCTTGGGACACTGTACCATTTAAATTCTGGGGTCGTGGTATTTGTGAAAAAGCTTACAACTCACAAAAAGCATTAGATACAGAAATGAGAGCAAGAATTGATGCCCTAGCATTAACTGTACATCCTATGATGGGTATAGATGCTTCTCGTATGCCTAGAGGTGCTAAGTTAGATGTTAGACCGGGAAAAACTATTTTAACTAATGGTAATCCTAGAGAAGTTTTAACACCTATGAACTTTGGACAACTAGACCAAGTAAGCTTTACTCAAGCAGCACAGTTACAAACTATGATACAACAAGCTACAGGTGCTATTGATTCAGCTGGTATTCCCGGCTCTATCAATGGAGAAGCAACAGCAGCTGGTATATCTATGGGACTAGGTGCTATTATCAAAAGACATAAGCGTACTTTAATTAACTTCCAAGAAAACTTTTTAATTCCGTTAGTTGAGAAAGCTGCTTGTAGATATATGCAGTTTGAACCTGAATTATATCCTGCAAAAGATTATAAGTTTGTAGCATCTAGTTCGTTAGGTATTATTGCTCGTGAATATGAAGTAACTCAACTAGTACAATTATTACAAACAATGTCACCAGAATCCCCAATGTACCCAATGTTAGTTGAATCTATTGTGGATAATATGGGACTAGCTAATAGAGAAGCTATTATAGCACAACTA
>CERJ01006147.1_pt1 | contig 12535 bp, 13 predicted proteins | sample 530781 | NCBI WGS metagenome assembly CERJ01 (sample SAMEA2620967, study PRJEB7988) | marine metagenome | biome: marine biome (ENVO:00000447); feature: deep chlorophyll maximum layer (ENVO:xxxxxxxx); material: "saline water (ENVO:00002010), including plankton (ENVO:xxxxxxxx)" | depth 30 m
AATTGGATTAAAAGGCAAATGGCAGTATTCTCCTTAGCGGTATCTAGTGTAGAAAAAAACACACTAGGTCAACAAGGATTAGTGGTTAACGACGGTGTAAATGCGGAGCAAAGTCATAAAAAAGGTACTCTTGAGTATAATTTAATAAACGGAGAAGTAACGCAAGAGGTAAAAAACCTTAGATGGAGAATGTACAAAATACTCGGAGCAGTAGATAAAGTTAAAGTTAATATAACAAGTACTGATGAAGAAGGGTATCACACAATCGAAACTATAAACCCTACTGAGGGTAGTGATAGACTACTATTAAGTAAGGTTAAGTTAGATAACCATGATGAATACCCACTAGGTATGGTGGTCAACAATGAAGAGATTGTGTTAGGTATTAATGAAACACTTAATGACAGCATTAGTGGTTATACAGATAATCAAGTCGTAGAAAACAAGATTAGCGATTCAAGCGGAAACACCAGAACTAGTATCGGTGAAATATCTAATAGTGACTATCACTCAACAATTAAAAGCAATAGATTAATTGACGTTGCTAGAGAATTTATACCTAAATTTGAAATAGAAAAATACACCACTAAATTAAATATTAGAGATATTAGTGATAGTGAAAAATTATTAGAATTTTACGTTAGTAGATACCCAGATGAATATAATAGAAAAAGTAGGTTGTTTATTTCTGAACTAAAAAGAGCTATTAAAAATCCAAGAAGTTCGGACATGCTTGACATTAAAACGGTAGGGTTTGTAAGTTACAAAACAGTTGGCTCTAAGGATTTTCATTATTATGAATATAATATCAAATCATTTGATAAAATAATTGAATTTGACGGTAATTACGTTATTAAATTTAAATGCAACGTTACAGTAAACGGTGAATATTTATTAGAAAAGTATAAAGAAGAAACCCTAGAAAATAAGTATAAAAACAAAGAACGTAAATAAAAGTTATGGCTAAAAGAAATACCAGGAGTATGAAAAATGTAAGTTACGAAGATGAATTTGCAAATGAAAAAATAATAAATAAAATTGTTGACACTAAACATAGACTTAAGTGTAAGAATGAGAAACAAAAAGAATTTTCAAGACTTATAACGGAAAAAGAAATAGTAATAGCTGCTGGACCAGCTGGTGTTGGTAAGTCATACGTAGCAATAGCTAGAGCATTAGAATTGGTCCAAAACAAAAGTACACCATATCAAAATATTGTTATATCAAAACCTATTGAATCAGCTGGTGAAAACTACGGTCACTTACCAGGTACACTTGAAGAGAAAATGGAGCCAGTTGTTGCATCATCAATTGACATTCTTGATAAGATAGTTGGTAAACCTAAAAGAATACAATTACAAGAAAATGATATAATTCAAGTAGAGCCATTAGGCTTCCTTAGAGGTAAGACTATTGATAATAGTATACTTGTCATGGAAGAAGTTCAGAACATGTCGCCAGGGCAGGTTAAAACGCTTTTAACTAGGATAGGAAAGAATACTAAGTTTATACTTTCTGGTGACCTTGACCAATCAGATAAATATAAGAGCGTTAAAGATAGCGGACTTTACGATGCAATGGAAAAACACAGAAATATTGACGATATTGGTTTTTTTGAGTTTGGAGTTGAGGATATAGTTAGAAACCCAATTATCACAAAAATACTTAAAAACTATATGACAAGTAGTAATGATATTTACGCAGCTAAGATTGAAGCTAAACACGCTAAGAAAGAAGAAAACATTAAGCCATTAATTAATAAAAGCACACTTAATGGTCAACAAAAACGACGCATTAAGAAAAAACCAACACTTATTAGAAGAATAAAAATATATTTTAAAAGAAATTTTAGAATTTAGAGTTTACTTTAATCACCTATCTCCTTATTATTAACAATATGAGAATAGGAGTAAGTTTAAACGAAATATTGCGTGATTTTGTAGGTCAGTTTTTATACACTTACGAAAAGTACATATCACCAGACACAGGATACATGATTGACGATATTAAATCAATCGAAGCAGAATCGTTTTTAGAATACTTTAAATTTGATTCGGTTGATGCTTTGAATAGATTCATGTATGACGAAGTATCGCTAGAAATATTTGGTCACGGAGACCAAAAACATGACAACCTCATGACTAAGTTTAATATCTTTTTAATGGATATTAAAGACGAAGAAGAACATGAGATTGAAATAGTATCAAGGGAGATTCACAGAAGCATACCATCAACACTTTTCTTTTTATCAAAATTATCTTGTAGAGCTGAAAATATCAGATTCGTACAGGAATATGAAGACTACTGGAAGGGTATTGACGTATTAATAACTACGTGTCCAAAGGCTCTCGAAGCCAAGCCAGAAGGTAAATTATCAATTAAAGTAAATACAGCATATAATGTAGACAGCAAGTCTGACTTTGAATTAGACTCTATTTTAGATTTTATAAATGACGAAGACCTTAGAGATAAAATTTTAAACACAAAAATAACAACTTACGAAAATATAGACTAATATGTTAGGAATAGGAGGAATAGACTATGCTGTAGATTTAGAGGCACTTGATGACCTTATCACAAGTAAGGTTAATAACGGAGATAAGGTTATAGAAATTGAAAAAAAGGTAACCTTAGATAAAGACGACAAAGTAGTAACAACCGAAGAATTTACCAAGGTGCGTGATAAAGTTAGGGAAATTGACATGGCTAAATATGAAGTTATTAGAGTCTTGTTTGAAGTTATTTTATCAACACAAGATGAAATTGACGATGAACTAGGTGTGGATAGAGCATTAGAAAGCTTGTCACTACCATTTAAATTAAGCTTCAATACACTATTACAATACGGAATAATAAAAGAAATATAATAATAATAAAACAACAATTAAATTTTAAGAATGGAAGAACAAGAAAAACAACAAAAAGAGTTAGTTGAGAATGTATTGGCAAAGTTAGATAATAAAGACTTTGGTATATACTTCTTTACTCTAGATACTAGAGGTAACGCAACTGCAGGTATCGCTAACATCTACGAACATGTTAAGTTATTAAGAGAATTAGGTTATGACGCTAAAATACTACATGAAAAAGATGACTATAAATTAAGAGGTGATGCTGAAGGTATGGGATTAGCTGATTGGTTAGGTGAAGAATATGCAGAATTACCACACGTTTCAATTGAAACCCAAGGTATTAAAATTAATGCACAAGATTTTCTTGTAGTTCCAGAAATATTTGCTAATGTTATGGACCAAGCAAAAAAATTCCCATGCAAAAAAATTGTACTTTCACAAAGTTATGATTACTTATTGGAATTACTACCACTAGGTAGAAGATGGTCTGATTACGGTTTTAATGACGTTATTACAACAAGTCAAAAACAAGCTGACTACATTTCATCTTTATTTCCATCAACAAGGAGTAAAGTTATACCTGTTAGTATTCCAGAATACTTTAAACCATCTGATAAACCAAAAATCCCTGTAGTTACTATTTCTACTAGAGAGCAAGGTGTTGCAGCTAAAATTGCTAAGATGTTTTATTTGCAATATCCACTATATAAATGGATTACATTTAAAGAGTTAAGGAATTTAAGTAGAGAGCAGTTCGCCGCAGAATTAGGTCAATCATGTTTAAGTGTATGGATAGACGACTCTTCTGGTTTTGGGACATTCCCACTTGAAGCAATGCAATCTAATACGCCTGTTATCGGTAAAATGCCAAACATGATACCAGAATGGATGGAAAATACTGATGAAGAAGGTAATAAGAGTATTAAGAATAATGGAGTTTGGACAAACACTCATTTAAATATTCCAGAATTAATAGCAACCTACTTAAAAGTTTGGTTAGAAGATTCAGTACCTCAAGACTTAATAGAAGGTATGGAAGACAGTAAAGATGTATACACTACAACTAAACAAAAAGCTAAGGTGGAAGAAGTTTACGGCTCATTAATAGAGGGTAGAAAAGAAGAATTAAATAATACAATTAAAGTTTTAGAAAATAAAAAATAAAATATTATGACTAAAAAAGATACAAAAACTAATATCAGTGTAGTAATTCCCGTTCATAAATTAAACGGTGAAAAAGAACATAAACTACTTAGTGACGCATTAAAAAGTGTTGACTCTCAAGAGGTTAAACCAGACGAAGTACTTATTGTGGTTCCAGCTGGTTCAGATGTTGAAAATTTAATGAAAACTTTTGATTTTGGAAATGTTAAAGATATTGTCAGAGTTGTAAGCAACCCAGGCAATACAGACGTTCAATCTCAACTTAATTACGGAGTAAATGAAGTTAAAACGGAATGGTTTAGCTTCCTTGAATTTGATGATGAATACTCAAGTAAATGGTTTAAGAATGTTGTCGAATATAGAGAAGCGCATTCAGACGTTGAAATATTTTTACCAATTATCATTGATGTAAATTCAGAAGATGGTGCTTTCATGGGCTTCACAAATGAAGCGGTTTGGGCTAATAGTTTTTCAGACGAATTAGGGGTTCTTGATAATAATTCTTTATTATCATTTCAAAACTTTAACATAGACGGACTTGTAATGAAAACAGAGGCGGTTAAAGACTTTGGTGGTTTTAAATCAAACATCAAATTAACATTCATTTATGAATTCTTATTAAGGATGACTTTTAACGCTGTAAAGGTTATGGTTATTCCAAGATTTGGGTATAAGCATCAGAATCAAAGAGAAGATTCATTATTTGCAAACTACAGAGAAGAAATGGATACACTTGAAGCTAACTGGTGGTTAGAACAAGCTAAAAAAGAATACTTTCATCAAACAGAAAGAAATATAAGCTACGAGGATGTAAAAACATAAAATGGCTAAGAAACGAGGACGTAAAAGGAAAAATGATTTATACTTTGGTCCCGAACAAGAAACCGCTGTTCTATTATTTTTAGACGCAGAGAACGAAAAAGAAAGGAATGCAATCTATAATGAGTGGCTAAGAGAGCCACTCAATAAGATGATTGAATCAATAATTAGGAAGTACAAACTATATAGAAAAATGGAGTCGTTTGAACATTTACACTCTGACACTCTTTCTTTCCTAATAACAAAAGCTCATAAATTTGAAAATTCTAAAGGTAAGAAAGCGTATTCTTATTACGGGACAATTTGTAAAAATTATATACTCGGCCTATTAATAGCCGATGAAAAGAAAACAAAACAAGTTGATTCATATGAAAATGTTGGCGCCGTATTGGAGTCGAATGACAATTTTCATTATGAACTGGATGACCAGGAATTTACTATGAGTAAGTTTATTAATAAACTAATTGATAGTATAGATAATGAACTTGAAGGTAATGGTATTGTAGGTAAAAAGAAACTAAATGAAAACGAAATAAAAGTAGGTTTTGCTTTAGTTGACATACTTAGAGACTGGGAAATAACACTAGACTTAATGAGTGGAGGAACCAAGTTTAATAAAAACTCAATACTTGAAAGTATGCGTAGGTATACTGGGTTAAATACTAAGGATATAAGACTAGCCATGAAACGATATAAACTACTATATGATATAGTTAAAATAGATGGTATGGAAAATGGCATTGAATAAAAAAACTATTTTTTTTAATATTTATATATAAACACATAAATATGCCTAGGAAAAAGAAACAACAAATCAAAACAAACAATACTGATAGTCTAGAAGGGTTATTACAAGAAACATATAATGATGCGTGTGCCAATATTACAGCAGCACAAAATAACATAAACGAAATGGGTAATGCTGCAGAACCCGAAGATGTTGACGATTTAACTAAAATAGCAGCTCAAAAAACTAGCGCACTTAAGATTAAAGATTCGGCCATGAGAATTAAGCTAGAAATAGCTAAATTACAAAGCGATTTAATTAAAAATAAGGGAACTAACAATCCAGACCAATCTGGTAACGGAGGTAAAGTTTCTTTAAGTGATTTTAAAGCCGTTAGGAAAATGATGGAAGAAAATTCTAAGAATAATGAACTTGACGAAACCGAAGATTAATTATGGCAATTGTAGACAAAAAAAGACAGGTTTTTGCAAAATTATCCGCTATAACCGCATTATCTAAAGTAACAAAGGATAAGTTTAACAGTTCAATTCAGTCTATTAATAATGAGTTAAATAGTACTGATTTTTTAGTTGATTTCACTGTAGCTTTAGTTGGTGCTAAAGCCCTAAGAGACTATGTTGTTGATTCAATCACAAATAGATTACCAGAAATAGAATTAGCAATTAAAGACGGACTAAAAAGGGAGTTAAAAGAACTAGTATCTTGTAGTGTAAACCCATCAATACCAACATGGTTCCAACATGGTGGAACTGGTGTTGAATTAAAAATTCCTAATATTGACTTTTATGATATAATGAGAACAGACCCAACAAGTGTTGCAGGTAGTCTAGTTTATACGGACGTACCTAGTGGTGTAGCTAGCAAAGACTTTAATACGTATTTGTATTACACAATTCAAACACCTACCACAGCTACAAGATGGGGTATGGGTACAGATATACTCGAAAGTACTTTTTTTGAAAGCACAGTTGCTACACCTACTAGCCCTTCAAGAAATAATATAATAAAATACACAACAAGTCCAGGTTATTCAAACAAAACACTACCAGAGTTTAATAATGACTTTATAGATACATTATCTTTATTTGGTAACCCATTTTCATTAGATTCACCTAAGGTAATAAGTCTAATAATGGAAGAACTTTTTGGTTCATTAAGTTCAGCAAGTGGGATAGGTAAAAGTAAAAAACAAATACAAAAAGAACTTGAAGTTAAAGAAGTACTTAATTGTATAATTAATTCTGAAGATAATAATATCACAGATAACTTCTTTACCTTTGATAACCCAACACTAGCAAAAATAGATAGAGAAACAAACAATAGACAAAACGGTATAAGAGAGCTTAAGACTTGTGATAATTTAGCGGTTCAAATCACACTAGAAACCGTGTCTAACGAAATAGCGGCAATATTAACAACAACAACTAAAGCGGAAGAAACAAAAGCAGTGGCAAACGCATTAGATAATTTAGCTACTACTCAGTCTAATTTTGCTTCAAATAGTGTAAACAAACCAACAATTAAAACTAACTTTTTTATAGAAATAATAAGAAAATTACAAATGGTAATCATGACATCTGTAATTACACCAGAATTTATATCATTATTTGCTATTAATCATCAAATAATATATGGTAAGGGTAGTACTTACGATGGACCTATAGATTTTATTAAGAAAAATAGAAAACTAGTTAAAAATATAGCTAAGATAGTTTTAAACATGCTTTTAAATATGCTACTTAATTTAGCATTACTATATATAACAATTAGACTTAAAGAAAAATTTGCTGACGACCAAATAGAAAAGGCTAAAAATTATGTAAATACACTTTTAAGTTACGCTGGAGTACCACAAAGTGTTATAACACAATTAAATAAAATAAACACACACCCAATACCAAATTTTAACTAAAATGGCAGAATGTAATCCAACAGACAAATCACCAAACGAAGAAGTTGACTTAACGTCAATAAGTAGACTATTAGACGTATTATTGAGTGCGTTTACCATGCTGCAGACACCAGCAAAAAGAATACCACCAGCATTGATGTTGGTTGGGTCTAGATTAAGACCAGGTATGAGCTGGAGAAATGCGGCGTCTAGAGCTATAGCTAATTTTGAAGCTGAGACTGGAGTATCAATGGGTGATGTATATTCAGATGGACCAAACGTTAATGCAGCAAAATTCAAACATACATTTAAAGAAATGCATGCTGAAATTTCACAAAACATGGTCATTCAAACAAGTATATCACCAGGGTCAATACAAATAACAGGAGCTTCACCAGTAGGTCCTATTCAAGGTAGTAATACACTACCAATAACTAGTATTGGTGGTGGATATTAAATTATTTGTATGGAAGATTTAGAAAACAAAACAAACGACCAACTACGTGAAGAATTACACGAATTAAAAAATGCTCATTTAAAATTAAAAGAGCAACTACTAAACGGATGGGATATGTTATTGGGGATAGAAGATAGAGCTAATAAAGTTTATAAAGTAATAAATAAAAGAATAAACGGAACAAACGGTACGTGAATTTAGTGATATGATATGGGAAAAATATTAGACGTAGGGAGAGGATTACAAAAACCTGGTAAAAATCTATTTATCGCTGAGGTAGTAGCTGTGGGTAAATTAGACCCACCAACTAGTCGTGAGAATAAAAATAGAAATGAAGAAGACAAAAAATACGACAAATACACTAATAGAAGTTTAGAGGCTTTTAATGCAGACGAACACGCTATTAGATGTGTTATTGTGGGTAATCAATATGATGGTGGTGGTGATTATCCAAGTGTATATGACCTACCAAACTGTTTTCCATTGATGCCTAAACACACAAACTTAGTACCTAAAAAGGGTGAGTTTGTAATCATAATGCTTATTGGTGACGATGAGAAATTTAATGATAGATTTTATATCGGCCCTATTATATCATCATCAATAAAGTTAAACAAGGACAACTCAATAACTGCTCTATCTAATTTTGTTGACGGTACAAGTAATACAGCACCAAGTATAACACCTAACGGAGTCTATGAAAATAAACAAAACGTAGTAATTGAGGGTAGGGAAAATACTGATATAATACAAAGGACTAATGAAGTTTTAATTAGAGCTGGAAAATTTAAGTTTAATGATAAAGGAAAACCATTAACATTTAACAACACAAATCCAGGGTACATTCAAATAAAAAGTGACTTTAATATAATAGAAACAAATAAAAAAACTAATAAAGTAACTACTAAAAAGGGTAGTGTGACAAATATTGTAGCTAATAGAATTAATTTATTATCTTACGACGGTTCACCTAACTTTTCATCAGAAAAACCTGGTATGGGTTTAACTAAAGTTACTAAAAGGGACGAAGAAGGTAACGTAATAGCTAACTATATTGACGACGAACAATTGGAAGAAATACTAAAGGGCGCCCATCAATTAGTTTTTGGTGATATTTTAGTGGAATACTTAGTACTAATGAGAAAAGCCCTACTTGGTCATCATCACAATACAGGTGTAGCTTGCGACCACGATGTATTGGGGGAAAAGGAAGTTGCTCAATTTACTTTTGCGGCAGAAATACTTGAAGAAGCAATGTTATCTAAAAATATACGAATTAATTAAAATTACTAGATATTTATTAATAAAAGAAGATGGTAATTCGTACATATTTTGATAGAAACAATACAATCATCTACAATAACAACATAAATGTTGGTAGAAATCCTATAAGTGAGCTATATTATGGTGGGGCAAGCGCTACCCAATCATACACAAGACTACTGTTTCAATTTAACGAAGCTAAGTTACAAACTTTATATAACGATAAGACATATCCAGATTTAACAAAATTAAAACACACACTTAGAATGACCAACACTGGTTCGTTCGATAAAGAATTACTAGGGAAAACAACATGTTCAGGTAAAGACCGAGCTTGTTCTTTTGATTTAATAGTTTTTCCAATCACCCAAGACTGGGATGAAGGTAACGGTTATGATTATGAAGAATGTTCATATATAGGCGAAGGGTCTAGCATGATTTGTCCATCAAACTGGATTAACAGCAAAACAGGTGTTAATTGGCCTCAACCAGGTGTTTACTCAGGTTCACCTACAGTGTTAGCTACACAACACTTTGAACAGGGTAATGAAAACATTGAAATGGATATTACCGATGTAGTTAATGGATATATAACTGGTGGAACAAATTACGGACTTGGTGTAGCATTTGTAAGAACTCTAGAAGAAACAGAAACAACTAAACACAAATATGTTGGTTTTTTTACAAGACATACACAAACTTTTTATGAACCATTTATTGAAACAGTATACGACTATGCAATAAATGACGATAGAAGCGATTTCTACTTAGATAAGAATAATAAGTTATATCTATATTCAAATTTAGGAGGAACACCAACAAACCTAGACACAATTCCTGGTGTTGTAATTAGAGACGGTAATGGAGACGTTTTTTCAGCAATAACCCCAAGTGCAGTAACTCAAGTTACAAAGGGAGTATACTCAATAGATATTAATGTACCAACAACTACAGCTAATACAGACTGTATTGGTTTTACTGATACATGGACAGGTATTACCGTTAATGGTGTTTCCAGACCAAATATAGAATTAGACTTTACATTAAAAGATAGTAACAAATACTACAATATTAATGATAATTATGACTTGCCTAAGGATGTTGGGTTATCAGTAAGTGGTATTAAATCAGAAGAAAGGATATATAGAGGCGATGTAAGGAAGGTTATAGTCTCAACTAGAATTCCATATACAATAAACCAAAAACAGTTAGTAGATAGCCTTAAATATCGTTTATACGTAAAGGAAGGTAGAAACGAATATACCGTTATAGATTTTCAAAACGTTAATATGGCAAATAATACTAATTATTTCTTATTAGATACGGAAAGTCTTGTACCAGGAACTTATTATTTAGATATAAAGGTTGTATCTAATTTAGAAGTTACAACTACTAAAGAAATAATAAGTTTTGACATTGTTAGTCAAAGTAATTCAAGAATATCACAATAGATTTTTTGATGAATTAAAATAATGATAATATTTATAAAAAAAATAAAATGGCCATTAATAATTTAACATTAAGAACAGTAAATAGTCCATATATCGGTAATTCAGCTGATTTTACTAAAAATTCTGTATTAACACATAAGGATGTTGATAATAACTTTATATTTCTTAAAGGTGAAGATATAATTACAGGGTCAACTAGTGGCACTACACTTATTTTAACACAAGTTAACAACGACACTATTGAGGTAGATTTGTTACCTATATTAAATAACCCAGATAATTTTACAACAGGTGCCACACTTGATGGTCATTCTATTTATTTTAACACAAAAGACTCACTATCAGCGTATACCGTTGATTTATCATCAATAAGTGGTGATACAAATATAGATAATTACACAACTGGAAGTACTCTTATAGGTACCACAGTATACTATAATAGAACGGATGCAGCTTCTGCTTTCACAACAGATTTAAGTGGTATTTTACCAGCAGCAACAAATTATGGCGACATAATATTTGTATCCGAGGTTGGCTCAACTGGATTAACTAGAGGTGATGTTATTGGTAATATAAACATTCCAGTTAGTCTAGACTTAGCTACTCAAATAGCACAAAGTGGGGATACTATACATGTTAAAAGCGGAGTATACACAACAACAACTACAGCTACTAATGGTCTTAGTGTTTCAGGTGTTAATCACTACTTTGAACCAAATAGTAGAGTAACTAAAACAACTACTGGACCTATGTTTGGTAAATCAACTGGCTCAACAGAAAGTAATGTATACGGTTCTGGTTCATTTTACGGTTCTGGTTCTTGTGGTTACATATTCCAAAACAATGGCTTAGAAGGTAATAATTACACGCAAGTATATGAATGGGATATATGTGAAAATAGTTCTACTGGTTGTTTAGTATCAGTATCTAATGAAAACATAATACTCAAGGGTAAAAGAAGTATATTAAGTAGTGGTGGCGCTGCAATAACTATCACAGATAATAGTGGTGCAATTAAAGCAAATACATCAATAGATTGTCCTTTAATAAAATCAACAGTAGCTCAAGGGATACTACAATCATCACTTAGTGGTGGCACTTCTAACGCAGCTAAATTAACTGTTAATGCGGACGATATTATAGGTGCTAGTGATACTTTAGGAGGGGTACATATAGATACCAACCTAGACGGTTTATTATGTACAGTTAACGCCAACTATGTCAACTATGTCTATAATTTAACTTACAGTATGAATAGTATTGGGTTAGATAATAATAATATAACATTAAATGTTAGTAGAATTGACAGAATACTCAACTTTACTGGTCATCACCTAAAGGTTAATGGACATTTAGGTTACATATTTGGAACCATTATGGGTCTAGTTGATTTATACCTAGTAGATAGACTATGGGCTGCTGGAACAGCAGTAATAAACGCAACATTAAATGGTGATTTTAACTATACTGGAGACACATTCGCTATAGCAAATCCCTCAGCTGCATATTTAGTGGTAGCAACTGCTGGAAACAATACATTAAACTATAGACTACAAAAAGCTAAAAGACCCCAAGTTGCATTTACTTATAGCTTTGTTGAGGGTTGGGGTATTTCGACAGCAGGTAGTAGTATTGTAAACCTGCTTGGTAATTGGGATATTCAAGACACTATAATTAGTCAGGCTGGTGGTAGATTAAATATACCTAGTGGTACAATAATAAATGTTGGACCTAAAAAAACACCAGGAGCGGCTACATTCGGAGTCCTTGGTGAGACATTTAGACCTGCTGGTGGAGACGTTATTATAAGCGGGACTATCGTTGAAAGATGTGACCCATCCGCAGCATGCGATACCAGTCAATCAGCGCACACATACTCAAATACATTAA
>CERJ01077288.1_pt1 | contig 12506 bp, 12 predicted proteins | sample 530781 | NCBI WGS metagenome assembly CERJ01 (sample SAMEA2620967, study PRJEB7988) | marine metagenome | biome: marine biome (ENVO:00000447); feature: deep chlorophyll maximum layer (ENVO:xxxxxxxx); material: "saline water (ENVO:00002010), including plankton (ENVO:xxxxxxxx)" | depth 30 m
TGTAAGCGTATCTAAAGCAACAACATAGTCAGGTTGTGTTTCAAAAAACTCCGGTGATACCTCACCAATAATCCTATTAAATTCCAAAGATGTTTTTTGATCACCCAATACCCCTATTGTTAAAACGGCATCATCCGTGTGACCAGCCCAAGCATCAGAATGTAATCTTGATGTGGCTGATAATCTCGAATCCATATCTGTAATCTTGCCGTCTACTATCCTAACATTAACAAAATCAAATGAATCAAGTTGATTTACTAAATTAGTATTAATTAGAATATCATTTACATGACTCTGTATTTTATTATACACATCTACGTTTTCAACTTTAGGGTAAAGTATCCCGTTTGGTGTTTTATTTGGTAGTTGTAAAATTCTATCTTTATACTTAACTAAAAAGTCTTCTCTTTTAAATTCCATTGCATAATAAGACTCTAGCGTCTTTATGATATAATCCTCAAAAAGTCTCTGTAGTTTTTTAATGTCATTTTCTTGAATGGGTAGTTCAAGATAAATTCCACCATCAAAAGAAACCCTACATTCATTACGAATTTTATCGTATAGTTTTTCTCTATCTTTTATATTCACAATAACCTTTTTACCTTTTCAACGTTGACTAAATAATCAATATAAACTTTTTCACTTTTCATTGGATGATTAGCTCTACCAGTTTGAGCTTTCTTTGAAACTTTTTCATAATAATGATATGGTGTAGATTCATTGTAGAAATCAAAACCATAAATGTAAACCTCACAACCTAAATCCATCATTGTATGCACGGCAGAAAAACCGACAGTACAATAATGACCTGTATTTAATTGTCTGTCTAAATAAGTATTATAGTCCAAGTCCAAAATACTAAAATTATTTTCACCATCCTTATTTAAAGCAAATCCAGGAATCATAGAACCAACATTACCAACTGATCTGATGATGAGATGTGATTTTGAGTTTGGTACATAGTTAGTATCGTAAGCTGAAAAATCTTCTTTTGGTAAAGTGTTACCAAATGTTTTATGGGATAGAAACCTAACATCAGTTCTACTACCCACATGTTTTTCAAATCCCTCAAATTTAGCTAAATTAGTTCTAACAACTAAATCAAACTTATCTATTACTTCTCCAAATTCTTTTTGTAAAACAGAACCACCACTAGCTACAACGACACAACTTTTGCCATCGTATATATTCTCGTCTATATATCTAGTATCTATTAATTGTTTTAATTCTTCTACTGAAGAATTAAATTCAGAAAACTTATATGATTCAGTTTCATTACATTTATCAATTATAAATTTACCATAATCTTTTGTTGCTAATATTCTATCAAAACTCATAATATCGGTGCCTCTGATTTTAAATCTATATCTAAAGGTCCATCATTTATATTAATATTAAAAAAGAAAGGTTGAAGAGCATTCTCATCGTATATCTCACTAGATGTTTCACTAAATTGTTTACGAACATCTGAATTTCTAATACCCCAACGAAATCCCCATTTATCCCAAAATCTCATCTGTGATGAATTAAAATCATGTCTCGGTTCGATTAATTTTTGGGAATTTATTTTTATACCTGATTTTAAATCATGGTCATGACATACAAGTAAATGTGGTACAGAGATATTAACTATACCCTTAGATAAAAATTGATATGCTAAATCATCACCCCAAAGTTCAAATACAAATTCAGAATCTACTTCTATATGTTCTCTAAATAACTTACGATTTATAATAAATTGTGACCAGTATGGTGACTCTACGACAAAATACTTTGACTTGTAGTATTTATCTGGCAAATCTTTATACCAACCAGAATATGGATTCTCAAGTATATCACGAGGTAACATACCTCTTCCAGTTTTTGTCTTACCAAGATATTGTTTACTTATCACACCTTCAACAGCATTAGCATAATTACTGAAACTATTACCACCTATTATACCAACCTTATCTTCGTCTATTTCATCGATTATGTCTTGTAAGTCATCCCAAAATGTTTCAGTCATTGGAAACACATCATGTTGAAAACATATCATCCAATCAGACTCAATGTTATTTTTTGTCATGTAGTCATCAGCAATTCTTAATCCATCTTCCATTGAGTCAGCAATTTCATCTGCCATTAATATTCCTAAATTGTCACAAGTCTTTTTACCAATCTCAAGATTTTCTTTTGTTGAGTTCATGTCAATATTGATGACATTTATATCATTATAATTAGCTTTACTGTATTTATATAAACACCCATCAAACATAGGATAATAATCTCTAGTCATGTAGACGGCAGAAAATCTATATTTACTCATAAGATAACTTCCTTTAATATTTTAACAATCCTATCAGATGATTTACCGTCCCATAGTTTGATTGTACTTTTTTTATTAAAATCTATCATCATAACTTCGTCTAATATGTTGGAGTAACTAGTACCAATCATCTTGTTTGTTCCATCGGTACAAGTTATTGGTCTTTCTGTATTATCTCTGATAGTTAGACATGGGACATTAAAATAAGAAGACTCTTCTTGCACCCCACCAGAATCCGTTATTATAAATTTAGCATTCTTCTGTAGACACATAAAATCTAAATAACCAAGAGGTTCTATTATTTTTAGTTTACTTTCAAAATAATGGTTTAAATCATTTTTGATAAGGGCATTTTTTGTTCTAGGATGAATTGGTAAAACACATTCAACTCCCCTTGAGAGATTTACTAAAGAATCCATCATATCCCCCAACCTTGATATATCATCAACGGTAAATGGTCTATGTATCGTTGTTAGAGCATATTCTTTTTTATTTAAATCTAGTTTTGAAAGGATTGTTGACTCATCAAACTTTTTGTCAAACTCAACTAGAGAGTCTATCATGGTGTTACCTACAAAAAAAACCTCACCATAAGCATCTTTTAAATTAGATACGGCGTCTTCACAAGTTACAAACAGATAGTCCGATAAATTATCGGTAACTATTCTGTTTATTTCTTCGGGCATTGTTCTATCACCACTCCTTAAACCAGATTCGATGTGTGCTATCTTTATATTTAATTTAGAAGCAACAAGAGCAGCCGCTACACAACTATTAACATCACCATAAACTATAATCAAATCAGGATTGTGTTCTTCGAAAACTTTTTCACATCCTTTCATTATTTCAGCAGTTTGAGTAGCGTGACTTCCACCACCCAATCCTAAGTTAACATCAGGTTTAGGTATATTTAAGTCAACAAAGAACTGACCTGACATGTTCTTATCATAATGTTGACCTGTATGTACAATTATATTTTTTACATCAAGTTTGCTATTGATATTTTTTATCAATGGGGCAGCTTTGATAAAATTAGGCCTTGCTCCTAAAACATGAATTATTGTTTTCATTTTTGTAGTCCCAAAATGTGATTCTTAAACCTAGTAGCTACTTCTACATTACCCTCATGAGTAAAATGTACACCATCAGACATCTCTATGTTTGATAAATCAACAAGGTCAAATTTCATTTCTTTAGATAACTTCTTAATTATAAGATTATATTCTTTAATATATTTAGGATTGAGATACAATGGTGTAAAATTAATATTAGGTATCGTACCAAGAATTACATACATCCCAAATACTCTAGCAATATTTACAATTTGACGAATATTATCCTCGTAAATATCCATTGGTATTTTAGCTTCTGAATCATTAGTTCCTATTATCAGTATCATTATCTTAGAGTTTTTTCCAGCACTAATGTTACTCCAAGCTCTTTTCTGTAAATCAGAACTAGTCTCACCATTGATACTAAAATTATGACAATAATAAAACTCATTCATTTCAGAAGTCATCATACTACCTAACTCTGCTGGATATGACCTACCATATGGATCTCTAGCTCCTGATGTTAGGGAGTCTCCTAAACACAAAATTTCGTTCCAAATCATTTGTTACCCTATAACTTAAAGTTTTGTTTTTTAAACCAATCATATGTAATTGTCAAACCTTGAGTCAAATCATGTGTTATATCAAAATCTAACTCCTCTCGAGCTTTATCATTATTTACAGCTCTTTTTGGAAACATGTCCCAATTCCTCTTTGGTAAAAATTCTATACCAGCAGAATTACCACATACCTTGTTAAGAGTTTCAGCAAATTCTAATATCGTATATGATTTATCACTACCTATATTATATACGATGTTATTATCACTTTTAAGTGGATGACCGGAAAATGATGGAGATATTCTTGTACCATTATCCATAGCTTTTATAGTCCCACTCACTATATCATCAACAAAAGTAAATGGTCTAGTCTCACTTCCATCGCCAGTTATAGGTAAGGGTTCGTTATTCATAGCCTTATACATGAAGTTAGGAACGACACCTCTAAATTGACCTGGTACATCACCAGGACCATAATTGTTAAAATACCTAACCATAACCGATGGTAAGTTATGAAACTTACTAAAAAATGAAACATAATATTCGGATAACATTTTTGTTATAGCATAAGGAGTGGTAAGTTCAATATCATCTTTTTCAGCAAATGGTTTATCTGCTGGTCTATATACACATGATGATGAACTCAATAAAAACTTTTTTACTTTATGTTGAACTGAAGCTTCAAGTATCTTTACAGTACCTATCCCATTTGTCATTAAATCTTTTTCAGGATTATCAACAGAATTTTGATTAGCAAAATTAACAGCTAAATGGTAAACCTCATCAATATCATATGAGAAAGCTTCATTAATACAACTTTCGTTAACTATACTACCTTGTACCACAGAAATAGAATCCTCTACATCAACTAAATTATTTAGATTACCGGACGAAGTATCATCTATAATAACCACTTTATTATCAAGTTCAATTAGTTTTTTAACTAAATTTGAACCTATAGCACCCGCTCCACCTGTCACCAAAATATTACTCATTATGACTCCTTAAATATTCTTTAACATTATCAATTACATAATCAATCTCCTCGTCACCTAAAAGTGGATGACAACCAACAAAGAAAGATTTATCTCTTATCATTCTACTATTTACCAAACCACCATATTCAACTTTTGGTTCATCACATAAAGCGGGTTGGTCTGATAAAGTTCCACACATTATTGACCTTGTTTCGATACCTTTAGATTCTAAAAATCTAGCCATATCATTTCGTGAAATATGGTCACCACATGTTATTGGAAACGAATAAAAACTATTTTTTACAATATCATTATTATGTGGAAATGTATCTATACCATCACAATCTGATAACCCATCTATTAACCTTTTAGCGTTTCTAAGTCTAATATCAATCATGACATCTAGTTTTTTTAATTGTTGATTTCCAAAAGCAGCTGGAGCATCAGCCATTCTAAAATTCCATCCTACTTTATCAAAGGTATATCTCTCATCAAAGTTAACTAAATTTCCACTTGTTATACCATATCTTTCACCAGAATAAGATTTGTCTCTACCAAACTCTCTTAGTTCTCGTAAAGTAATTTCTAACTCATCTGAATTAGTTAACACCATACCACCTTCAGCAGTAGTTATATGATGTGCTACATAAAAACTCCAAGTTGACATATCACCAAAACTACCAATTCGTTTACCATTCCATTCAGCACCATGAGCTTCACAACAATCTTCTATAACTTGAATGTCTGTATCATCAACGATACTCATTAATCTATCCATATCCAATGGATTTCCTAACGTATGAACTACCATAATACACTTTGGTTTATATGATTTTATAGCACCTTCAAGTTCATTTAAATCAAGATTAAGAGTGTACCTATCAACATCAACATAAAGTGGAATCAAACCTAATTGAAGTATAGGTGTTGCCACAGATATAAATGTTGTTGATGGGACTACTACATAATCACCTTTGATTAACTTACCTTTTTTTATCAGAGCATCTAATGCTAATATATTAGCACTCGTACCTGAATTAGTAGCAACTCCATATTTTGTTCCAATGTACTTACTAAAATTTTTCTCAAACTCCATTACTGGTTCTTGAATAGAAAGAGAGCCATTGAGATAACACTCAACAGCAGCATTAACCTCTTCTGCTCCATAAAAACCACCACCTATTGGCACTTTCCAAGAATTAGGTTTTATATCTTCAATAGATATTTCATCAAAATAATCTCGGATAGCATCATATACTGAATGTTCTTTATTCATAATATACCTTATTTTTAATTATTGTAATATACAAAATTATTTACTAAATTACAAGCGTTAAAAGACATAGTTTGATATACCCCCATCAAAATTAATTGTAACACCTGTAAGATATTTTATTTCATTCTCTATAATAGATTTGATAAATGAACTTAATTCCTTAACTTCACCAACTCTACCCATCGGTAAACTTTTTTCAAATTCATCCATGTTATCCACTAAACTAACTAACCTATCAGTTCTGATAGGTCCTGACGCTATATTTATACAACTCACATTACGTTTAGCATATTGTTTTGATAATATTTTAAACACACTAGAGAAAGCAATTCTAAATGAAACTGACAAAGACATTTTCTCCGTTGGTTCTGTAATCTGATGTGATGATAATAAGAAAATATAACCACCATCGTTTATTTTTATGTTCTGTAGTAAGTACACAAAACTATAAAACAATTGATTGTAATATTTAGACCACTCCTCTTCTGTTATATCAAAGAAATCTTTTGCTGGTGGACCTCCTGTATTCAGAACTAATATATCTGTACTTGGATTCTCATCAGCAAATCTTGCTACTTCTTTAATATTAGAAGTATCTAAATCACTTGATGATGTACTAATCACATCATCACATATTGTTTTTAAATCATCGGAAACACCTTTACCTATTCCCTTTGAACCAGCTAAAACTATTGCTTTCATTTACTATCCTTTGTATTTTGTATTAAATATTTATCTTTTATTTCTACTTCAAATTTATTAGCAACACCTAAAGACTTTGATAATTCATTTAATCTGTCTGTTAACTTACCTACCTTAGATAATCTTACAGAATGTTTCTCATCAATATGTTCTATATCATTATCCGTTTTTACATAGAAAAAAATATCTGATGGTGAAAATCCTACGGAAGTATATAAAACATCTAGGTTTTCACAATGATTACCGAATGCTACAGGAAATGGGTATTTATTTTTTAAAAAATCTATTGCTTTTAAATTAACATTTTCTATTTCAAATTGTAACTGTGTATGTATTAACCTTATACAAAGGGATGGGTGATTGTGTAAAAGTTTATCAAGTTGTTTAACAGAACTAGTGCCCGTTGAAACAAATACTGGTTTATTAATCGCAACAAGTTTGGTTATAAAATCAAATGAATTTACATCCCAACTTAAAACCTTATAAAAGTCTACTCCAATCTTCTCCATATCATCAACTAAATCATGATTTGCTAGAGCAACTCCAAATAATTTATCATGTCGGTGCAAATATTCACCCACCTCTTGGTAATGTTCAAGTGTTAACTCTAATTTTTTATACTCATCTTTCTCATAAAATTCTCTCTCTCTTATCTGATAAGTTACGGCGTCTACATTTGTATTGACCAATTTCTTACAATAATCTAAAGAGTATAATGTATCACCTTGATGATTTAATCCTATTTCAGCTATAATCATATTATCTTTCTAACTAAATCTAAATCATCATAAGTGTCTACACCAAAACTATCTAACAATGAAATCTCAAACATACCTATCTTCCCACCATATCTTAATTTTGTTTTCAATAAAGATTCTCTAGTGGTAATATAAAACATTCCATTTTCTATGTAAATATTTTGACCTACATCTTGTCTTCTAGGTCTAGCATTGACATCCCAACCTACACTTGCACAAGTATTATTAGCACATAACCACTCTGGTAACCAATGATATTTATGAGCAGTAAAAATAGAATCATAACCATCTGTAAGTAACATACTTATAGCACCATCAATGTATTCCTTCTTTATCATCGGAGAAGTTGGTTGTATAAAAACCAATATATCGAAGTTTTGATTGTCGGCAAAATGAATTAACGAGTCATCAGGCATTATAATATCATCTGCTAATTCATCTGGTCTAATTAATACCTTTGCTCCATGTTCTTTGGAAACATCAGCAATTTCTTCCGAATCAGTTGTAACCCAAGTCTCATCAACAGTTGACTGTAATGAAGCATTTATCGAATAATAAATTAATGGTTTTCCATTAACATCTATTATATTTTTTTTAGGTATCCCTTTACTACCACCACGAGCCGGTATAACCGATACTATTTTCATAACGAACTCCTAAAATTATCGTTCAAATCACACATCGCTTTATATGTACCACATCCCTCATGTAAGTGACCACTCCAAATTTCAGTTACCCAAGAAAAATCATATGATTTGAAAAGAGACATGATAGAATTAAAATCTATATCACCCTCGTTTATTTGAACTCCCTCACCATTCAATCCTACAGCATCTGAAATATGTACATGTGCAACATATGGCATTACTTCTTCAGCGTACTGTCTCAATGTGATACCCTCTAAATTACACCAAAGTTGAGCATGTGATAAATCAAATGTCATCTTCAAATCAAACTCTTCACAAAATCTAATCATATCGGAACTTGGCCCGTATCCATATTGAAACCACTCACCCCCTAAATACCAAGGTCTTGGTGGTAAATTTTCAGGTAAAATGTCTATATCATCTTTTGAATAATCTAATCGTTTAAAGTTTTCAATAGCAATTGATATCATTTCTTCATGTGTAGACAGACTATTGACTTTATATTTTTTTTCTTCTACTTTATCTAAGGACATACCACCTAAGTGAACAACCATTTTAGGTTTTGCAAGTGGCCAATTAGACGACATCTTTATTGTTTTATCTATAGTTCTTTGTAATATATCTATTGACTTACCAACTAGCCTTTCATCGTTAGAACATATATCAACTATTTCTCTTTCAACTATTTCAGGAGCATGTATGATTAATTCTGAGTCTATGTTTTTTACATCAAAGTCCATATCCAAATCGGACTCGGAACAATGAAATTCCATAACAGGAGCTTTTAAAACTTTGTATTTTTCATAGTCATGAAATCTACATTTTACACCCCATTTTTTTTCAAAATCAAATTTTCTCCAATTAACAATTTTGGTTATAGTTTCAAAATCCTCTTTAGATATACATTTTTCCTTATCTACATCACCTTTTAAAGACCTACCTAGAAAATTAGATAACTCATGTTCAAATATACCTTTACCAGGTGACCTAAAATAAACATCATTTTTCTGTAATACATGTCCATTTTTTAATTCACTCGTAGAATAAGCAGATTTAGCAAACACTTCTTTATTTAATAATTCGGCTTGATTGACTTGTTTTGTATTTCCAAATGCTAATTCCAAGTTACGAATATTATCTACCATTGATTTCCACTCGGATGGTAACATTGATGCTTTATGGTCAGGACCTTTTTGATTTCTATCGAGAGTAATATGTTTTTCAATTACTCTAGCACCCAAAGTAACTGCTGATATTGGTATAAATATACCTCTTTCGTGACCAGAGTAACCTACTGATTTTGAATATTTACTTAACTTAGTAATAAAATTAACATTTAAATCTTCAAATGGTGATGGGTATGTAGAATTTGCTAAGAGTAAACAATAATCAATTTCAATTTGTTTATAATGATTAGTACAATTTTTTATATCATCCTCAGTCCACATACCAGTTGAAATTATAAAAGGTAAATTGAGTTTAGAACATTTTTCTATTAAAGAAAAATTAGTCATATCAGCCGAAGCAATTTTTATACCACTAACTCCTAAATCCGAAATAAAATCTACAGAGTCTTCATCCATTGGTGTAATAATTAAATCTAAGTCTAATTTCTTACAAGTTCTTTTTATTGACAAGTAATCTTTTCTTGATAACTCTACTTCTTTTAATATTGGTATGAGATATTCAAAACTCCATTCTTGACTATTTGAATCTTCTAAAAGTTTTTCACCATAAATAGTATTTAAATTTCTTTTTTGAAATTTAACAGCATCTACACCAGCTTCTTTAGATTTATAAATCAAATTTAAAGCAGTATCTAATGAACCATTATGATTTATACCAATTTCTGAAATAATGTAAGTTGAATCCAAGTTACCTTTTACTATTTGTTTTAACTTATTCATTAGTACGAGTCCAAATTTGGGCTTATTTCCATAAAATGTTTTAAATCATCCTTATCTATGTCATAGACTATGTTATGTTTATCAAGCATATCCGATAGAGTCTTACTTAAAACATACTCATCTTGAAAGTTTTGATTCATTTGTCTTTTAATAGCAGCCATAGAATGATATTTACTATGTAAGTTATCATCACCAAAAGCCCAAAACATAGCAGCTCTATCACCTTTCATGTTACCACCTTGATGCCTTAACCTAGCATGAAATAGAACTACATCACCTGGTTTAGCATTTACTTCATAAGCATCAGGATAACTTATACCTGTATAAGAACTAGTGTGTGATTTTGGTTTTACAAAAAATGGAGCTCCATCTTCTTCCGTATGTTCTGTCAAGTAAGTAGCCAATCTATAGACTTCATATTCTTTATCTTTATAACTAACGTTATTTAGAGTTTCAGATGGCCATAACCTTGCTTGTTCATCAGTATGAAATTGTTTAGCACCTGAAAAATTTATATGAACATCACTATGATGAACCCACCTAATAGAATTATTAGTTACTTCACGCATAATATCAATGACATCTGAATTTTCAACTATTTCAGCACAAGTCTCTAAACCAACATAATTAAAACCATCTGATTTTATAGTTTGATTAGAATCCCTATATCCCTTTGAAATGTTATCAAGGTTACTGAAATAATCGAAAATATCATTCTTACACCTCTCTACATAATCTTCGGATAGTGCATTCTCTAATACAAGTACTCCATATTCTTTAAGTGATTGAGCCTGTTGTTCTATTGTCACAGTATAGCCTTTGCCGTTTTTTCCATGATATAATTCCTTATATTATCATCAATTCCATTGAAATGATAAATCCAACCTACTTTAGTAAAAGTCAACTCTTCATCTAATAATTCAAATCTATTTAAATCTTGCATATTCCATTCATAACCCAATTGTTTGTAATCTACATTTTCAGATTGTACCATGAAATTTAAAACTGGTTGGTCTGTTCCAACACTAAACTTTTCTTGCATCTCACGAAGTAATTCATGATTTTGATTATAAAAATCTACGACTTTAGAGTAGAAATTCTTATGTTTTCTATTACATATAATAATACCTGAGTTAAAATAATCAAATAAATCCACATCAACATTAGGAAAAACATATTTTTTATAGTTCTCAATACTTCTACTTTCCCAATCATAACTACCAAACCCGTGAACAGCACAAAATTTATTCTCAGACAAATCGAATACGTTTGGAGCATTTGGATGAATTATTGTGTCTGCATCTGCTATCAGAACTTGGTCGTAGTCTATTTTATTAGCATCTAACAACTCTAAAGCATAAATCTTATGCCAATTGGCATTCATAAAATCTTCTTCATGTATCCGTTGTTCCAATACAAAAAGTAAATAATCATTTTTATCACACCATTTTTTCCAACTGTTAACTGAATGATGATAAGGTGTGTTTCTCCCTTGTTTTTTACTTTCTGGTAAATTTACAATAAAAACTACGTTCTTCATTCTACCACCTTACAGATTAAACCCTCGTAATCATTTAATACTTTATTACCATCAAAAACATGTCCTGGTTCACACCCTATTTTTTTAACAACTTCGATATAACCATTACTAATATATTCATCGACAGCTTTTTTAACATGGTCTTTATGTATATTCATCCCATAATCATCAAATACGATGTAAAAATCTTCACCTCTTATTTTATCAACCGACATACATCTTTTGATATCCGAAACTACTTGGTCATATTGATGACCTGCATCAATTAAAGCAACAGATGCTTCTTGAATTTCCAACTCACCATTTGAGTATAAATCAAATGGAACATAAGTGATGTTATCTATACCAACATTTAACATTTTAGCATTATCAAAAGATTGTAAGTCTTTATTAATTGTAAATACATGTTTGAAACAATATGATAATATTTTTGTAGTCTGTCCTTTATGTGTTCCAAATTCAACACAAACTTTATCTTTAAAATCCTTGAAAAAATCCCACACATCAGTTTTAAATTTATTTGATGTTGTAGTTGGATTTGTATGTTTATCTTCGTTGATACTTTCAATCAAAGATTCTATTGTAGGTTCTTTAACATAATTGTGTTTTATTAAACCCCATACATCTTCCATCAATTTATTTCTTTGAGTTTTATCAAAACCGCTAAACCCCCATAACAAACCATACTTTATAAAAAATGGAGTCTTATCTTCATTTAACTGCCAATTATGAGATAATAAATCTTTTCTTGGTAGATGAGACATTCTGTAATGTGGTGA
>CERJ01008783.1_pt1 | contig 12123 bp, 9 predicted proteins | sample 530781 | NCBI WGS metagenome assembly CERJ01 (sample SAMEA2620967, study PRJEB7988) | marine metagenome | biome: marine biome (ENVO:00000447); feature: deep chlorophyll maximum layer (ENVO:xxxxxxxx); material: "saline water (ENVO:00002010), including plankton (ENVO:xxxxxxxx)" | depth 30 m
GCGCTGGACATCGCCTCGGTGAAGCTGATCAGCGCGATGATCACCGCCGCCGGCAACAGCGAGCGATGCTGCTCCATGGTCAGGGCGTCGGGCCACTGCAGCACCGGCAGGCCCGAGGGGACGGTCCTCACCACGTCGCCGCCCAGCGCCTGAAAGCCCAGCCAGGCGCTGAGCGCGATGCCCAGCACGCACACCAGAAGAACGCCGGGAAAGCGCGGCAGGGTACGCTTCTGCAGCCATAACAGCAGTAAGGCGCCGGGGCCGAACAGCAAAGTCCATAACCAGGCGGCGTCGGGGTGCAGGCCGTGGTCGGCCAGTTGTCTGAGCGCCGGGAGCAGTCCCTCACCGGAGAGGCCCAGCAGGGCGGGCAGCTGCGACACCAGAATGATCAGCGCGGCGGCGTTCAGAAAGCCGGTGATCACCGCGTTGGAGACGAAGTTGGTGATCACGCCGAGCCGCAGCGCGCCGAGCAGGAACTGGATAACGCCGGCGTAGAGGGCGAGCCAGATCGCCAGGGTCACCCAGTGCGGGCTCTCCGGCTCCGCCATCGGCGCCAGGGCCGCGTAGGTGAGCAGGCTGGTCAGCGCCACCGGACCCACCGCCAGCAGTGAAGACGACCCCCAGAGAATGCCGATGATGCCGGGCAGCAGGGCGGCATAGAGACCGGTGATCGGCGGCATCCCGGCGAGGGTGGCGTAGGCGATCGCCTGCGGAATCAGCACCAGACCCACGGTGATACCCGCGACCGCGTCCTTGCGCAGCGCCGGCCCGGTGGGACGGGGCCATTGCAGGAAGGGCAACACAGCTTGGATCCAGGACGTCATTAAAAAAAGCTCCGCAGGCCGCTCGCCGGGGCGCCTGGACGCGGTGAGCGTCGGCGCGGCAGGAAAATTTAATGGTACTAAATTATTTTTGCCGCTTGAAGCGCGCGCAGGGTCCGGAAACAAAAAAACCCGGGCGGGGCCCGGGTTTTTCGGTGTTGGTGGAGGCGGGGGGGATCGAACCCCCGTCCGCCAGCAATCCGCCTGTAGATCTACATGCTTAGTCGTGTCTATTGATTTAAGTGGCTGCGGCCCGACAGACAGGGCGCAGTCACCGAGTCCCTAAAGGTTTTAACAGCGCCATCCGGGACGGACTTTGCTGCGAGCCTGTGTAGCGATGCTCGCCTCACTTCCCCACAGGCTGGGTCGTTTGGCGATAAGCAGGGTTTAAGCTGCTAGTGCGTAAGTATCGTCGTTTGCGATTACTTTAATGTGCCACAAGGTATTTACGAGCATTGCGACGCTACTCGACATGCACCACAGGTTTCTTTACCGGCGTCGAATCCATGTCGCCCCCTGTTGCGGTCATTGTAGGAGATGGGGACGCGGAAGTCGAAGACAAGAGGGTGGTGTTTTTCGCTATAACAGTGCTTTACAAATATTGTCCGACAATCAAACCGGCTGATATGGGTTTGTCACATTGAGGGTGCATCATCGGGGCTGTGTCGCAGTGGATGCGACCGCAATGAGCCATTCATTGAGGAGTGGAAACGATGAAGACGATCAACCATCTTTGGGCGCCGGTGGCGGCGCACCCGCTGCTGGCCCGGACCCTGCAACTGGTGCTGACTCTGGCCCTCTACGCCGGCGGTGCTTACGCGGTCGCTCTGGTGAGCGGCGACGCGCGCATCCCGCTGGTGCTGTACGCGGTGTACTTCCTGCCCGCGGTGCTGCGGTCCTGGTTGCAGTTCTACTGGCGCCTGCGTGATGACGTGAAGTCGCTGGGCGGACACCGCGGCAAGACCAACAAGGCGCTCTAGGGCGCCTCGAACGGCCGCTTCCGCCGGCTCAGCGCTGGCGGAGGATGCGCTGTTTCTGCCGTTTCCAGTCGCGCTCGCGTTCGGTGGCGCGCTTGTCGAACTTCTGTTTGCCCTTGGCCAGGGCGATGTCCAGTTTCACCAGGCCGCGCTTCCAGTGCAGGTTCACCGGCACGCAGGTGAAGCCGTCCTTTTGCACGCCACTGAACAGCCGCGCCAGCTCCTTGCGGTGCAGCAGCAGCTTGCGGGTGCGCTGGGGGTCCGGCACGGAGTGGGTGCTGGCGGTGGGCAGGGGCTCTATCCGGGCGCCGAACAGGAACGCCTCGCCCTCCTTGAGCATCACGTAGGATTCGGTCAGGTTGCCCTTGCCCTCACGCAGCGCCTTCACCTCCCAGCCTTGCAACGACAGGCCGGCCTCGAAGAATTGTTCCAGGTGATAGTCGAAGCGCGCTTTGCGGTTTTGCGCAATGGCGTTCGGAGACGATTGTTTTTTCGGTTTGCCCATGGGGCGGCGATTATAGAGAGTGGCCGCGGCCCTGGCGAGGGCCGTGGCACTTGTTTCTGTGCCCGGGCGGGTAAGCGGTTACGTACCCGCGCTTGAGCGGCCTGGCGAAAATCAAGACAATGGCCCGATTGCGTCGAGGGGTAAGTTGCCGATGAAGAAGGAATACAAGCCGGTCCACGGTATGTGGACCAGCCGGTGGGTCTTTATTCTCGCCGCCACGGGCTCCGCCGTGGGATTGGGTAATATCTGGCGGTTTCCCTACATCACCGGGGAGTACGGCGGTGGCGCCTTCGTGGTGCTTTATCTGCTCTGCATCGCCCTGATGGGGATTCCGATCATGGTGGCGGAAGTGATGCTCGGCCGCCGTGGCGGCCTGAGCCCGATCCACACCATGTCGAAGCTGGCGGAGCAGAGCAAGGTGACGCGCCGCTGGGCGGGCATCGGTTACCTGGGCGCGTTGTCGGGCTTTTTGATCCTGTCTTTCTATTCCGCGGTGGCCAGCTGGGCGCTGATCTATGTCTGGGAAGCGGCCCAGGGCGTGTTCCAGGGCATCACCGCGGCGCAGTCCAAGGCGCACTACGAGGACATGCTGGCCAATCCCTGGCTGCTGCTGGGCTCACACACCCTGTTCATGGTGATCACCATGGGCGTGGTGGCGCTGGGCGTGAAACAGGGCCTGGAGCGCGCCGTGCGCGTGCTGATGCCGGTGCTGTTCGCGCTGCTGGTGGTGCTGATCGGCTATGCCTCCACCACGCCGGGGTTCGCCGAAGGCGTGGGTTTCCTGTTCGCGTTCGATTTCTCCAAGCTGTCCGGCGAGGCGGTGATCGTGGCGCTGGGCCAGGCGTTTTTCACCCTGAGCCTGGGGATGGGCGCGATCATGGCCTACGGCGCTTACATGCCCCGCGAGATCAAGGACAAGAGCGGCCGTTCGCGGCCGGTGTCCATTGTCTCCTCGGTGGTCACCATCGCCGTGCTGGACACCCTGGTGGCGCTGGGCGCCGGCCTGGCCATGTTCCCGCTGCTGTTCACCGGCGGTCTGGAAGTCGGCCAGGGGCCGGGCATGATGTTCGTGACCCTGCCGCTGGCGTTCGGGCAGATGCCCGGCGGGCTGCTGTTCGGCACCCTGTTCTTCGTGCTGGTGGTGTGCGCGGCCTGGAGCTCCTCGATTTCCCTGGGCGAGCCGATGGCCGCCTGGCTGGTGGAGCGCGGTCTGGGGCGCGGCACGGCGGCGCTGGCGGTGGGTCTGGCGGCCTGGCTGCTGGGCGTCGGTTCGGTGCTTTCCTTCAACGTCTGGAAGGAGCATGAATTCCTGGTCGGCACCTTCTTCGACAATATCGAGTTCCTGTCCACCAGCGTCATGCTGCCGCTGGGCGGGCTGTTGATCGCCATCTTCGCCGGCTGGGTGATGAAGGAGACCCATGCCCGCAAGGAGCTGGCGATGAAGAGCTTCCCGCTCTATCTGATCTGGCGGGCGCTGGTGCGGGTGGTATCGCCGACGGCGGTGATCGCCCTGTTTATCTACTCCCTCTGGTCGGTGCTGGCGGCGGACGACGGCAGCGCCGAGGCCGGCGCCGACGGCGACCCGGTGGAGCAAACCGCGCCCGCTGACCAGGAGACACGCTGATGGCCGCGGATCGGCTGCATGTGGAGGTGGTCTACGCGCTGCCCGAGAAGCAGCGGCTGATCGCGCTGGACGTGCCCGCCGGGACCACCATGCTGGAGGCGGCCCGTGAGTCGGGCATCGCCGAGCATTTCGAGGGGCTGGATCTGGAGCGGGCCGCCATGGGCGTGTTCGGCAAGGCGGAGCCGGCGCCGGCGCAGCGGGTGCTGATGGACGGTGAGCGTGTGGAAATCTACCGGCCGCTGAAGATCGACCCCAAGGCGGCGCGCAAGGCCCGCGCGCAGCGGGCCGGCAAGGACTAGCTGCGCGGGATCGGTACCGAGGTGGCGTCCGGGGTGGTCTGGGTGCCCGGGTCCGGGGCCGGATCGTTGAGCGGCTCCGGATCGACCACGTTGTCTTCCTTGCGGTCGCGGGCGCGCTGCTCCAGCTCCCGGTCGCGCCGGCCGGAGGTGCGCTCACGCACGTTTTCCACCGGCTCGCCGTCGTAGTGGCTGTACTGGCCCCCTTCGAAGAACACCACGATCTGCTGTTCCACGGTTTCCGCGTTACCGGTCTGGTAATGCAGTAAATAGAACCAGGTGTCCGGCGTGAACGGGTCGGTCAGCGTTGGCGGACCGAGCACGAAACGCACCTGTTCCGGCGTCATTCCCGGCTCCAGGTCGGCGAGCATCTCCCCGGTAACCACGTTACCCTGAGGAATATCAATACGATATACCCCCGGGAAGCGCAGGGAACTGCAACCGGCCAGCAGGACGGTCAATAACAGCGATAGTGCAATGAACCTTGGCATGGTGTTTCGACTTGGCATAATGTTCGGGCGATAATACAGACTTGGCAACAGGGGACAAGGTTCCCGAGAGAACCGGACATCCTCCACGGCGGCATACGGAGCAAAGACATTGGATAATCAGGATCTTAGAAAAGCGGGTCTGAAGGTGACCCTGCCGCGGATGAAAATTCTGCAGCAGCTGGAATCCTCCGAAGAACGCCATCTCAGCGCCGAGGACATCTACAAGGCTTTAATGGATACCGGCGAGGACGTGGGCCTGGCCACGGTTTACCGGGTGCTGACCCAGTTCGAGCAGGCCGGCATCGTGCTGCGCCACAATTTCGAGGGCGGCTCCGCCGTATTCGAGCTGGCCGATGAAGAGCACCACGACCATATGGTGTGCATGGAGACCGGCGAAGTGGTGGAGTTCATGGACGAAGAGATCGAGAACCGCCAGCACATGATCGCCGAGAAGCACGGCTACGAAATCGTCGATCACTCCCTGGTTCTCTACGTCAAACCGAAGGGCAAAAAGCGCTGACAGAGGCGCCGGGCCCCCTCTCTAGGCCACCCGCTGACCCTTGTCCAGCATCTCGCGGGCATGGGTGAGGGTGGACTCCGTAATCTCAACGCCGCCCAGCATGCGGGCCACTTCCTCCACCCGGGCCCCGGTATCCAGGCTCTGGATGCGGGTGTGGGTGGTGTCCTTGCCCTGAATCTTGTGCACCTGCCAGTGCTGGTGCCCCTGGGCGGCGACCTGCGGCTGGTGAGTGATGCACAGCACCTGGGCGTGCTCGCCCAGTTCGCGCAGCAGGCGGCCGACGATCTCCGCCACGCCACCGCCGACGCCCACGTCCACCTCGTCGAAGACCAGGCTGGGCACGGTCAGGTTGCGCGCGCAGATCACCTGAATCGCCAGGCTCACCCGCGACAACTCGCCGCCGGAGGCCACCTTGGCCAGGGCCCGTAGCGGCTGCCCCGGGTTGGCGGAAAAGCGGAACTCCACCTCTTCCAGGCCGTCCGGCCCGGGTTTGCTCTCTTCCAGCACGGTTTCCAGGCGCGCCGCCTTCATGCCCAGCGCCTTGAGCTGTTTCTGGATTTGCTGGGTCAGGCGGGTGCCGGCCTCCCGGCGGCGCCGGCCCAGGGCGCGGGCGCTTTCCATATAGGTTTCGCGGGCCGTCTGCTCGGCGGCGGCGAGCGCTTCCAGATGCTCGTCGAAATGCTCCAGGGTGTTCGCTTCCTCGGCCAGCTTGCGGTGGTGCTCAATCAGTTCCTCGGGGCGCAGGCGGTGTTTGCGCGCCAGCGTGTAGGTCTGGTCGAGCCGTTCTTCCACCTGGCTGAGACGCTGCGGGTCCAGATCCAGCTTTTCCAGATAATGGCGCAGGTCGTCGGCGGCGGCCTCCACCTGCAGGCGGGCGGATTCCACCGTGTCGAAAACCGTGGCCAGGGCGTCGTCGCTGCGGCGCGCCTCTTCCACCCAGTGGCTGACCTGGCCGAGCTGGTCGTTGCAGGTGCCTTCGTCGCCGTCGTAAAGGGCGGTGACCGCCTGCTGGCAGAGCCGTATCAGCGCTTCCGCGTTGCCCAGGCGCTGCTGCTCCTGTTCCAGTTCCGGCAGCTCCCCTTCGCTGAGCGCCAGGGCGTCCAGCTCCTCGAGCTGAAAACGCAGCAGTTCCTGCCGCTCGGTTTGCTCGCGGGCGCCGGCCAGTGCCTGGTCGTGGGCGCGGCGGGCCTTCTGCCAGGCGCGCCAGTGATCGCGCACCTGCTCCGCCTGGGCGCCGGCCTCGGCGAAGTTGTCCAGCAACTGGCGGTGGGTTTCCTTGCGCAGCAGCGCCTGGTGCTCATGCTGGCTGTGGATGCTGATCAGCATCTCGCCGAGCTCCCGGACCTCGGTGAGCGGCGTGGGGGTGCCGTTGATGTAGGCTCTGGAGCGCCCGTCCGCCCGCACCGTGCGGCGCAGCAGGCATTCGTTGCCGTTGTCCAGTTCGCGCTCGCCCAGCCAGGCCCGGGCCGCCGGGTTGTCGGCCACATCGAAGGTGGTGAGCACTTCCGCGCGGTCGCAGCCGGGGCGCACCACGGCGCTGTCGGCCCGTTCACCCAGGGTCAACGACAGAGCGTCGATGATCACCGACTTGCCGGCGCCGGTCTCGCCGCTGATCACGGTAAGGCCGGGCTCGGGCTCCAGCTCGAGCTGGTCGACGGTGGCGAAGTGGCGAACACTGAGGTGCGTGAACATGGACTGTCCTTTTGGCCAGTAGTGAGTCGATATTAGGCGATTCCGGCGGCCAGTGTAAGCCCCGTTTCTGGACGACGGTGTGTCGGTGTGCGGAGAATGGCCCTTCCGTGGTTATACTGAGGCTTCATCACGGGTAATAGAAGTATGGCCAAGTTGGAATTGAACGAACGCAAACAACGGTTGCTGATGGCGCTGGTGGAGCGCCACATCCGCCACGGCCAGCCGGTGGGCTCCAAGACCCTGGCCACCGGCAGCGGCCTGGCGGTCAGCCCGGCCACCATCCGTAACCTGATGGCGGAACTGGAAGACATGGGGTTGCTGGCCAGCCCCCATACCTCCGCCGGCCGGGTGCCCACCGAACGCGGCTACCGGCTTTACGTGGACACCCTGTTGGCGTCCAGCACCATGGAGCGCCCGGATAACGCCCGCCTGCGCGACGAGCTGCGCCAGATGCTGGCACCGGACCAGTCGCCCGAGGCGCTGGTCTCCCAGGCCTCGCGCAGCCTGGCGGAACTGACCCGCATGGCGGGCCTGGTGGCGGTGCCGCGCCGCGACGTGACCACCCTGCGGCAGGTGGAGTTTCTGCCCCTTTCCGGCCAGCGGGTGCTGGTGGTGCTGGTGGTCAACCGCTCCGAGGTGCAGAACCGCATTATCCAGACCAGCCGGGACTACACCGAGGTGGAGCTGCGCCAGGCCGCCAACTACATCAACAAGACCTACGCCGGCTGCGACCTGGACAATATCTGCGAGGGGCTGCTGAGCACCATGGACGCGGACCGCGCGCAGATGGACGTGCTCATGCAGGCGACCATGGACATCGCCGGCAAGGCGCTGCGCCAGGACCGCAAGGACTCCGATTACGTGGTGTCCGGGGAATCCAATCTGCTGGAAGGCGGCCAGATGGACAGCATCGAGAAGGTCCGCGATCTGTTCGACGCCTTCAACCGCAAGCGCGACATCCTGCATTTGCTGGAACGCAGCATGAAAGCGGACGGCGTGCAGATCTTCATCGGCCGCGAGTCCGGCTACCAGCCGTTCGAGGAGTACTCCCTGGTCTCCGCCCCCTACAAGGTCGACAACGGCCCGGTGGGCGTCCTGGCGGTGGTCGGCCCCACCCGCATGGACTACGAGAAGGTGATCCCCACCGTGGACATCACCGCCCGCATCCTCTCCGCCGCGCTTACCCAACTCTGAGAACAGTTAAGAGTTAACAGTGAACAGTTAATAGCGAAAACCCCGCGGGCCGCCGGCTGCGGGCCTCTCGGAGGGCCGAGTGCCCTCGAAAAGCCGGCGCGGGCACGGCCTTTACGAGGCACCACGCTCGCCCGCGCACTATTAACTATTCACTGTTAACTGTTCACCGCCTCCCCTTCTTCCCTTGAATCCGGCGCTGCCGTTCCCATATCTTTGCCCGCTTTCCCAGAATTCGGGACGTGTGGAGTGGATATGAGCGAACAGGACAAGCAACAACAGAACGAACAACAGGCTGAGGCCCGGGACGAGCAGGTTGCCCGCGAGGAGCACCAGGACGCGCCCGAGGCGGAGCCCGTGGCCGGGGACGTGGAGTCCGCGGCGGAGCAGGCTTCGGAGCCGGAACAGCCGTCCGTGGAGGAAGAGCTGGTGCAAACGCAGGAACGGCTCGCCAAGGTGGAGAAGGCGCTGGCCGAGGCCGATATCCGGGCCCAGGCCGAGATGCAGAACGTGCGCCGCCGCGCCGAGCGGGACGTGGAAAGCGCCCACAAGTTCGCGCTGGAAAAGTTCGCCGGTGACATCCTCACCGTGGCGGACAGCCTGGAACGGGGTCTGGCGACCCTGGACCCGCAGGACGAAGCGCTGAAGCCGGCCCGTGAAGGGCTGGAGCTCACCCTGAAGGTGCTGCTCGATGTGTTCGCCAAGTACAACCTGGAACAGATCGACCCGCAGGGCGAGCCGTTCAATCCGGAGCACCACGAAGCCATGACCATGATTCCGGCCCCCGATGTGGAGCCCAACTCCGTGGTCGAGGTGTTGGAAAAAGGCTACCAACTCAACGGCCGTCTGATCCGTCCGGCCCGGGTGGTGGTCAGCAAGGCCTGAGAGCGCCTGCCAAGGGCTCTTGAAAAGAACACGCCAGCCGCCATATAGCTGGCAAGTCAAACAGTTTCAGCCGTCCGGGCGGTCATTCGAGGCCCGGACCGTGTGAAGGAGAAGGAATCGTTATGGGTAAGATTATCGGTATTGACCTGGGTACCACCAACAGCTGTGTCGCTGTTATGGAAGGGGACAAAACCAAGGTTATCGAGAACGCCGAGGGCGCGCGCACGACGCCGTCCATCATCGCCTACACCGAGGACAACGAAGTCCTCGTCGGCCAGGCGGCCAAGCGTCAGGCGGTCACCAACCCGACCAACACCCTGTACGCGGTGAAGCGTCTGATCGGCCGTCGTTTCGAGGACGAAGTGGTCCAGAAGGACATCAAGATGGTGCCCTACACGATCACCAAGGCCGACAACGGCGACGCCTGGGTGGAAGTGAAAGGCGAGAAGATGGCGCCGCCGCAGATCTCCGCGCAGGTCCTCAAGAAAATGAAGAAGACCGCGGAAGACTATCTCGGTGAAGAAGTCACCGAGGCGGTGATCACCGTGCCGGCTTACTTCAACGATTCCCAGCGCCAGGCCACCAAGGACGCCGGCCGCATCGCCGGTCTCGAGGTCAAGCGCATCATCAACGAGCCCACCGCCGCGGCCCTGGCCTATGGCCTGGACAAGAAAGGCGGTGATCGCACCATCGCGGTCTACGACCTGGGTGGCGGTACCTTCGATATCTCCATCATCGAAATCGCCGAAGTGGACGGTGAGCACCAGTTCGAAGTGCTGGCCACCAACGGCGACACCTTCCTGGGTGGCGAGGACTTCGACCTGGCGATCATTAATTACCTGGCCGACCAGTTCAAGAAGGACTCCGGCATCGACCTGGGCGGCGACGCCCTGGCCATGCAGCGTCTGAAGGAAGCGGCCGAGAAAGCCAAGATTGAGCTGTCCTCCGCCGAGCAGACCGAGGTCAACCTGCCGTACATCACCGCTGACCAGAGCGGTCCCAAGCACCTGGTGGTGAAGCTGACCCGGGCCAAGCTGGAGTCCCTGGTCGAGCAGCTGGTGACCCGCTCCCTGGAGCCGTGCAAGACCGCGATCAAGGATGCCGGTGTGAAAACCTCCGACATCACCGACGTGATCCTGGTGGGCGGTCAGACCCGCATGCCCATGGTGCAGAAGAAGGTGGCCGAATTCTTCGGTAAGGACGCCCGCAAGGACGTCAACCCGGACGAGGCCGTGGCCATCGGCGCCGCCATCCAGGGCGCGGTACTGGCCGGCGACGTCAAGGACGTGCTGCTGCTGGACGTGACCCCGCTGACCCTGGGTATCGAAACCATGGGTGGCGTGATGACGCCGCTGATCGAGAAGAACACCACCATCCCGACCAACGCGTCGCAGGTGTTCTCCACCGCCGACGACAACCAGACCGCGGTGACCGTGCACGTGCTGCAGGGCGAGCGTAAGCAGGCCAACCAGAACAAGTCCCTGGGCCAGTTCAACCTGGAAGACATTCCGCCGGCACCGCGCGGCGTGCCGCAGATCGAAGTGACCTTCGACATTGACGCCAACGGCATCCTGCACGTGGGCGCCAAGGACAAGGCCACCGGCAAGGAACAGACCATTCAGATCAAGGCGTCTTCCGGCCTGTCCGACGACGAAGTGGATCAGATGGTCAAGGACGCCGAGGCCCACGCCGACGAGGACAAGAAGTTCGAGGAGCTGGTGCAGGCGCGTAACCAGGGCGACCACCTGGTGCACGCCACCCGCAAGACCCTCGAGGAAGCCGGCGATAAGGCCTCCGAAGAGGAAAAAGAGGCCATCAACAAGGCCATCGGCGAGCTCGAGGAAGCGCTCAAAGGCAGTGACAAGGACGACATCGACGCCAAGACCAAGGCGCTCACCGAAGCGTCCGGCAACCTGGCTCAGAAGATGTACGCCGAAGCGCAGCAAGCCGAAGGCGGTGAGGCCGGCGCCGGCGAGCAGCAGAAGTCCGGCGATGATGTGGTCGACGCTGAGTTCGAGGAAGTGGACGACGATAAGAAGAAGTGAGGGCGTCGGACGCCAGGCGTCCGATGTCGGACCAGCAGCGCCGGGCCCCAGGGTCCGGCGTCTTAGCTTAAAGTCGACGTTGAATAAAGCGGACCCATTATGTCCAAACGAGATTATTACGAAGTGCTGGGGGCCTCCAAGGACGCCAGCCAGCAGGATCTGAAAAAAGCCTACCGCCGCCTGGCAATGAAATACCATCCGGACCGCAACCCGGATGACCAGGAAGCGGTGGCCAAGTTCAAGGAGGCCAAAGAGGCCTACGAAGTGCTCTCCGACGAGCAGAAGCGGGCCGCCTACGACCAGTTCGGCCACGCCGGCGTCAACGGCCAGGCCGGTGGCGGCGCCGGGGCCGGTGGCTTCGGCGGTGGCGGCTTCGGCGATATTTTCGGAGACATCTTCGGCGATATCTTCGGCGGCGGTGGGGGCCGTCGCGGTCCGGCCCGCGGCGCGGACCTGCGCTACACCCTGGAGCTGAGCCTGGAGCAGGCGGTGCACGGCTGCGAGGAAAAGATCCGCGTGCCCAGCTGGGACCCCTGCGAGGTCTGTGACGGCTCCGGCGCCAAGGCCGGCGAGCAGCCGGTGACCTGCCCGACCTGCGCGGGCATGGGTCAGGTGCGCATGCAGCAGGGCTTCTTCACGGTCCAGCAAGCCTGCCCCACCTGTCACGGCGAAGGTCGCGTGATCGAAAACCCCTGCGACCACTGCGGCGGCCAGGGCCGGGTGCAGAGCACCAAGACCCTGTCCGTGAAGATCCCCGCCGGTGTCGATACCGGCGACCGTATCCGTCTGGCCGGCAAAGGCGAGGCGGGCATGCAGGGCGCGCCGCCCGGGGATCTGTACGTGCAGGTGGCGGTGCGGCCGCACAATATCTTCACCCGCGAGGGCGAAAACCTGCATGTGGAAGTGCCGGTCAGCTTCGTCGACGCAAGCCTGGGCGGCGAGCTGGAAGTGCCCACGCTCAACGGCCAGGTGAAATTGAAGGTGCCGCCGGAAACCCAGACCGGCAAGCTGTTCCGTCTGCGCGGCAAGGGCGTGACCCCGGTACGCGGCGGCCCGCCCGGCGACCTGCTGTGCAA
>CERJ01077281.1_pt1 | contig 11936 bp, 1 predicted proteins | sample 530781 | NCBI WGS metagenome assembly CERJ01 (sample SAMEA2620967, study PRJEB7988) | marine metagenome | biome: marine biome (ENVO:00000447); feature: deep chlorophyll maximum layer (ENVO:xxxxxxxx); material: "saline water (ENVO:00002010), including plankton (ENVO:xxxxxxxx)" | depth 30 m
TATAACTAATCTTAGTAGTTTTGGGACAGTACAACCAAGAGATTATGATCCATTAGTAGCAGAAAAATGTTTTCAATATTATCCTAAAAGATTAATATATTCATTACGAGCTCAACAAGAATCTAAAAAAGATTTTTGGAGAGTTTTTTTACCAGCTAATTATAAAGATTTTAAATCTATAGTTAATACTATAAAACCTATAAATCAAACAGGAGCTATTATGTTATTTCCATATGAATCTCCTAAATTATTTAAAGGTGTAGATACTTTACAAACAAGTTTAGATACTAAAATTATTATAGGTGATGGTGGATTATTTAATCAAGACCCACAAAACATAGTTAATTCAGATTTATCAAATGAATATGGTTCTTGTGAAAGTGCAAGAAGTGTTATAAATACACCATTGGGTGTTTTCTTTATATCTCAAGAACAAGGCAAAATATTTCAAACATCAGGTCAAGGTTTAGCACCTATTTCTGATGCAGGTATGAAATGGTGGTTTAATAAATATTTACCATGTCAATTATTAAAAGAAGTTCCAGAAATAGAAGGTAAACCTATTGTTGATAATCCAGTAATTGGTGTAGGTTGTCAAACAATTTTTGATCCAACAGATGGAATTGTATATTTCTGTAAAAGAGATTATGCTGTTGTAGAGGAATTTAGTGGTCATATACTATATGATGAAGAAGATGGATTTCAATTAAATCTTACCACATATAGTGGTCAATCAGGAGTTCAAAGTTGTCCAGATGGTTATTCATTTAATAGTCAAACAGGAAAATGTGAAAAAGCAACATACTCTATGCCAACATTAATAGGAGATAATCAATATGAATGTAATGAGGGAGAAACATTAATTCAAAATTCAGCAGGTCAATGGCTATGTGAATTTTTAGATATAATAGATCCAATTATTGATCCCCGTACAATAAGCATTTCATTAGGTGATTCTACTTATTTTACAGATAGTTCATGGACAGTTAGTTATGATCCTAAAGTTAAAGCTTGGATTTCTTTTCATGATTGGCATCCTGAGTTATGCTTACCAAGCATTAATCATTTTTTAACAACAAAATCAGAAGATTTAGAAATTAAATGTGATGAAGGATATACATATAATCCTGCAACAGGAGCATGCGAAAAAGGCACAACATTAGAAGAAGATAAAGATGCAGAAATAATAATAGATGAAGTACCTACTGAAGGTGCAACAATAATAGGTTGTCCTGCAGGAGATTTAATATTTACTAAAGATGATGATATAGAAGCTTTAGTAGCAAATTGGGATAGATGGTGTCAAACCGCATTTGCAGGAAGAAGAGTACCTGCAGGAGGTGGAACTGTTACATATAGTGATGTAGATCAAACCACTGGTATACCGTCCGGTGCACCAGGAACATATTTTGATCCTACAAGTTTCTATAATTTAGGAACTTTTAATGTTCCTATGCAAGAAGGTGATAACGTTACTGTAGCTGATGGTGCCCCTCAAGATGCAGCTAATGCAAATCAAGATTATTGGTGGTATAATTCAGCAATAAATAAATATCTTATTTCTATAAATGTTAGAGGTTTTTCTGCTATTGACGCATGGCAATGGGTTACTTTTGATCCAACAGAAAATTCTGGAACTGAAGGAAATCCAACATCTGCAGAATATTTAAGTACAAATCAAACATGGAATACAGAACCATTAGGTGGCACTGATTATACTATTGATTCACAAGGAAATGTGATATTAGCAAATATTAAAAATGCAGCATTTCCTAGAAAAGTTAGAATGCTAACTAATAGTGGTCTTGTAAATGGATATTGGAGTAAATGTGAATTTGGTAATTATACACATGAAGTAACAGTTAGAAGTAGTAATAGTGATAATGACTTTTTAGGTGTAGTGTTAGGAGCTGTTAAAGATATAGATAGTTTATATGGCCCAGAAAATGAAACACATAATTTAATTCTATTGTTTTCAAATGCTTCTGCAGGTCCTACAGGTAAAGGAACATTAAGTATATATTATAATTATCCAAATAGTGCTTACGGATTTTTAGATCCTGCAGATCCATCAGGAGCCAGAGGTTCATTAGTTCATAGAGTAGATTCTCCATTTGATGGTGGTCCTCAAACAGGTCCTGGACAATATCAGACTCAAGGTTCTGTAAGAGTAAAAATAGTAAAAACAGGAAATGTTTTGGATATTTATCATACAGAGACAATGGGGTCACAATCAAATGCAGCAGTAGCTCCGGGAGGAGTTAATCAATATCCTACAACTCCACAAATATCAATTGATTTAACTAATTCTTCAACATGGAATCAAGCTCCTGCATATGCTACAGGAAATGAATTATTAAAATTTCAAAATAATTGTAAAATAGGTTTCTTTTCTTTTTCACAGCCATCTTCATTCTTTTATGATATAGCTTTTGAAGGAGAAGTGCAAGGTAGACCTGGATGTGATTGTCCACAAGGATATACTAAAGTTTGGGAAAATCCTGCAACAGGTTATTATACTGAATCAACAGGATCTTGTCCGGGAGAAATTCCATTAATTTGCAGAAAAGTAGATTGTGATTGTCCTCCAGATCCATTTGCAAGTGGTGATCCAGGTACTCCTTCAGGATCTTGTGATGATTTATTTCAAGTTGGAGATCCTTCATATGTAAATCCATCACCAAGAATTTGTACATATACAAAGGATGATTATGAAAGTTATTTTCCACCTAAATCTGCAGGAAGTATTTGGAGGCATAATGATAGATGTGATGATTTTGCAGGTTACTATGGAGTAAGTTATCCTTGGGAAATAGAGTTTGTAGAAAATACTGGTCAAATGGTTAATACATTAAGAAGTATTGAATACCAATTAGAAAGCTTTGTTTATAAAGGAGATTTAAGAAATGGTTGTGGAGATGATAGATACCATGATTTATTTTGGAATTTTGATGAAGCTGTAATATATAACACTGAGCAAGTATCTGGATTATTAAAATTAAATCTTCAGCCGCAATTAGATCCAATTGGAGCATTAGATTATCCAATATTTAATGCAGCCGATATAGATATTATTTTTAATAAAGTGGAACAAAAATATAGATTTAATATGTTCTGGGATATTACTAATGATAGAGGTGAATTTTCTAATGCAGAACAGCAAATATGGAATACTCAATTAAACGGGTATATAAAAGATTTAAATTTCTTAAATTTAGATTATAATAAACCTGCAGCACAACGTAAAAAGTTTAGACACTATTATAATAAACTTATTTTAAGACGTAGTACAGAAGGTGAAAGAAACAGAAAAATGCTATTGAAAGTAGCTAATACTAAACTTAATCAATCTTTTAGATAATGGGAAAAAGAATAGGATTAAAAGGAGGACCAAATTACATGGTCAAAGATCAACAAGGTCAATGGAAATACCCTGGTCAAAATACACGTATAGAAGGTAATGATGTTACAATGAAAGGTGTGCCATATCCTGTATGGGCTCAACCAAATGTAGGACCACCAACATTAATGAATCCCGGTAAAGATTATTATTTTCCTAATGCAGACTATGTAGATGAATTTCCAATACCCTCATATCAAACTAAAGGAGAAGTAAACAATGAACCTACTAGGGTAGAAACAGGTACGTACAATTATAACTTTGATAAGTCTCCTGCAGAAATGGAAGCAGAATTTTTTGCTAATGTTAATAGTTATGATGATCAAGGTAATCCTTTAGACAAAAGTGGAAATCCTATAACACATAGTAATTCTCAATACTTGCGTTATATTGCTGCTCAAAATTTAAAAGATAAAAATACACAAGCAACTCAAGATAAAGAAAGTTATGTTCAAGAAAAAAGATTCCAAGAAGCTGCACCTAATTGGATGGCAGATAAAGGTATAAATCCTAACACTGGCAAACCTTATACAGTAGAAGAATTTAGAGCATTAAATGAATCAGGGCAATTAAGAAATTATATTATAGGTGATAATGGAGAACGTATATTTGTAGGAAATAATCTTGATGAAGTTGAAATAGAACACGTTACTAAAGAAACACAGAAAGAAAGAGACAGAAAACAAAATTCTTTTAATTGGCTAGAAAGAAAAGAAAAAGACGGATTCTTTGAAGATAAATATAAAGCATGGAATACTTTAAGTAACAGTACAAAAGAAACTTTAATAGAATTTCATAACCCATATAGTGGTTTTTATGGTAATTCTGCAAGACATAACCAAAACCCTATTTATAAGCAAGCTATATTAAAAGGTGTTAATGGAGAAGATTATATGGATAATTATGGACAACAAATAACTGATGCCATAGTTAAACCAGGCATGGCTGTTGCAGCTCTTCCATTAATTGCATCTACATTACCTTATGTGGGAGCTGTAGGTAGTGAACTATATGGTGGTGTAGTAAGTCCACTTTTAAATACTAAAATAGCAGGAGATATAACTGTAGGAGGTGCAATGGATGCTTATGGTTTATATCACGGAGCTACACATTTACCGGGGGATGTTCAAAAGATGTATAATGATCCAAGTTGGGGTAATGCATTAGATATAGGAATAGATGCATTAGGTATAGGTGCTGGTGCATATACAACAGGTAAACAAATTATACCAAGTATTAAAAAAGGATATAATACAGTTGCTACTGGAAACTCTCCGTTACCTATTGCATGGAAATCTGGATTAAATGAAGGAAATATTAATGCAGCTTATCAAGGTTCTAAAAACTTTGATGCTTTAAAAGGTGCTAATTTAACTGATGATGAAGCAGCAATTGTCCGTCAATATTTACATAGTCCACAGAAAATGTCTGAAATAGATAGAGCTGCGTTTAATAAAATAGTTCAAGATAATAAGTTAACAGATCAAATGATAAACAGTCCTGTATCTAGAATACAAAATTATCATATACCAGGGGATGATGTTCCAACTTCATGGGGAAGTAAATTTAATTTTGATAGACCTGTATCATGGAGTGTTGGATCTAAATGGGATGGAGCAGGGTATAATGGTGTTGGCAATCAAAGAATAGTTATACCTGAAAAATATGCTAATCAACTAGGATCAGAGTTTTTTAAAGTACCTATTTCTGAAAATAAAAATTTACAACATTTAATAGAAAATACTAATGTTGGAAGTTTTAAAGATCCACGTTTTCAAAAAGTAAACCGTCTTTTAGATGAAAAAGAATTAATTGGAAATCCAAATTTTAAAGTTATTGGTACAGATAATACAGGACACTTTAATGATATTATTGTAAAACCAATTAAAACAAATAAAACTAAAACTAATTGGACAAAACCTACTAAAGATTATTTAAAAAAGGAGTATGATATAGAAATACGCAAAAAAGGATTAACTGATTTAATCAGTGAAGAAGAATTTATTACACAAGGTTTAAATGCTCCTGTACAAAGTATTAATAATACATCATCTATACGTAACCGTACTTTTAATAAAACTAGAGAAGAAATTATTAATCAATCACAAAATTATAAATCATGGCCAGAATTTAGAAATGAAGGAACAATAGATGATATTTATACAGGTTTTAAAAAAGGCAATCCAATGAAACCTATAATATTAATGGATCAAGGTACAGACGGTACTAGAATAATTTCTGGAAATACTAGATTAAATGTTGCTGAACAATTAAATAAATCTCCTTTTGCTATAACTCTTAAAGGCAATAAGCCTAAAGGTGTAAGTGATCTTATTACAGACAAATCAGATGAATTTGGAGATATTGTTGAAGTTCTTACAGCAGATGGTAGTAAAAAATTAATGAGTAAAAAAGATGCATTAAAATTTTCAAGAATAGAAGATGCTAATTTAAATCAAAATCTTATAAATAAATCAAATGAATATGAAATGGGTAACTGGTTTAATATAGGTTTAGATGATGCTAGCAGTCAAATGTATTATTTAAGAAATACTAAAGATGCTTTAAAAGGTCCCGGTAATTCATTAACCCCAGAAGCTAATAGAAGACTTATAAGTGGTTTTATAGATCCTGCAGATGCAGAAATGCTTAATGTTGCAAATAGTACTGAAAGAGCTAAAACTCTTAGTGGGGGTATTGATAATACACCATTATCAAATGAATATATTTTTCCACCTACTTTAGTAGAAAAAATGAGAAAAGGTGTAGGTTCTGGATATACAACAACAACTGGTGATTTTAAGACAATATTAAAAAATTTATCTGATTTTGAAAATCTTAAAAATGGTGGACAATTACCAAAAGCACAAAACGGTAAAGAGCCTATTAGAGTAAAAGATGCATTAGATCCAAGATATATAGAATATATGGATAGGCTAGCTCTATCTAAAAAATTTACAGGAGATGAAGGTTTTGTAAAAGATCCTAATTCTAATTTTTTTATAAAAAATGATATTAAATATGAAATAACGGATCAAGCAGGTATTGATGAAGCTATAGAATATTCAAAAAATCAACCTCAATGGTGGTTTGATGAAGCAGCTCATAAAAAAGATAAAGCTGCTGGAAATGCAAAGTCTTTAAATGATTATGTACAGGATAAAGGTTCTCAATATGCACATTTTGGAAGAAATAGATATGGCTATTCAGATAAGATACATCCTTCTATAAAACCTACGGATACAACACTCTATAGAGCTGTAGAACCAAACGAAATGTATGTATACAAAACAACTAAGGGAAAAAATAAAAAAGATTTTACCACAATGCAATGGCCTAATCATCATGTTTATAAATATGCAGCTCCTGAAAGAGAAGTGATAATTGATCCAGAATATATACCTGAAGGATATTCATATAAAGTAGATAATAGTAGAGATGGGGATGTAAATGATTACTTCAAAGAAAATAAAAGAATTACTAGAGAAGACTGGATAAAAGCTACTGAATATAATCCTGCAAAACATAAACAAATACAAAGAGAAGAAGAAAGACGTGTAGAGATTCCTGAGTTTGTATACGGAGGACAATTACCAAAAGCTCAAGATGGAAAGTTTATAAAAAACGCATCTGAAATATTATCTAAAGCAGTTCCACCTGCACCAGCAACAACAAAAGCAATGGAGGAAATGAAACTCATTCAAAGAATGATAGAACAAAGAGATAATACTATACCTCAAGAAATGCTGGTAAGACAAGCTTTTAAAGAATCTACATTTAATCCAGATGCAGTTTCTTCAGCAGGTTATAAAGGAATGAGTCAATTAGGAGATGCTGTTATTAGTGATTATAAAAATGCTACAGGGGCAACAGAAATTGATCCTTTTGATCCTGAAGATGCCGCTAAAGTACAAAAGTGGTATATGGATAATTTATATAATTCTAGTTTTGTAAATAAACCCAATCAATCTGCTGTAGTAAGAAAGGCAAAAGCATTTGGTGCTTATAATTGGGGAAGGGGTAATATGGCTGACTTTTTAAATGAGCAAAAGGAAAAAGGTGTAGATATATATAGTGATGATATGAAATGGTTAGAATCATTACCAACAGAAACTAAAGATTACATTAACAAGATAGTTTTAGAAAATAATGAAAAGTTTGAAAAAGAATATTTAGATTCTAAACATGATAGTATTAACAAAACATATTATAATTCATTATTTGAATTTCCAAAAAGACAATTTGGAGGAGAAGAAAAATCAGATAGTGTATATGTTTCACAAGGTGAAATAGGACCTAGAATAGCTTCTAAATTTGGAATTACAATACAAGAATTATTAGATGCTAATCCTGGAATTAATCCAATGATGATTGCTAAAGGTACTTCAATAAATATTCCTGGAATGGGATCATCAATTCAACAACCAATTGTTGAAGAGGTAGTAACACCAGTTGCACAACCTGTTGTAACACCATCTGTTCAGCCTGCAGCACCTGTTGTAACACCTGTTGTAACACCGCCTGTACAACAAACTGTACAAAAACCTATTGTAAAAAGTAAACCACAACCTGTTGTAAATACCCAAAATAAAATCACTTCAGTAAATACACCAATAGAACCTGTAATTACTCAACAACAAAATAAACCTGTAAATCCAAAAGCAATAATAAAAGCAGGAACAATAGGACCAGTAGAAACAAATGAAATAGAAACAAATGAAGCAACATCAGTAATAAAAGGTGGGCTAACGGCAGGTTCAGGAAAACTTTTACCTGAAATAGATTTTACACAATATGAATATAAAGCATTTCCATCAAGTACTGGTGTAGTTGCAGCATCTGCACCCACAGAACTATATAATCCATTTGCATCTGTTTATGATTCAAATCCAGTAACAGGAGATAATACAACAGTTTTTATAAATGACAGTTTAACTTTAGGAGAGCAACATAATGCATATAATCCTAATAAATTGGAATCTGATCATAAAAAAGAACAAGGCTGGTTTGAAAAGATGGGACATTGGTATGATGATAAGATGGATAATTTACATAGAGGTTGGGTACAACATATGGATGGTGATGTTTATAATACAGAAGAAGTTAATGTTAACATTGATCTTGAAGAAGAACCAGAAGGATTTGGAGTACTTAAATCTAGTACAAACAAAGGAGGTGTTGATGGAATATCAGGAGCAGCAGCTTCAACAGTATCAGCAGCAATTGAAGAAACTAAACCGACTACTACAGTAGATAATATAAAACCTGTATTTAAAAATTTAGGAACTGTTAATGATAGTAAAGGAAAATTAATGATGTTTCAAAATTCATTTAATGCAAAAAAAGGTTTTAATTATGTTCCTATAATGAATTATGGTAAATCAACAAATAGTACTCAATATGATAATGTTAAAGGAATTGCACATTTTTTATTAGATTCTGATTTAACAGATGGATATAAACATGAGTATGCTTCAAATATGATTAAAAATCAATTAGATGGAATTTCTGTAGCACCAGGATCAACCGTAAAAGATGGTTATTATCCTATATATGAAAAGTTAGATAATGGTCAAGTTAATATAAAATATTTAAAAAAAGATGAAATAAAAGATTATACTTCTATTGCTTCACCATTACGTCAATATAGATGGTCTGATTTAGATTGGGAAGGTAAAACAACAGCTCAAGGATTTAAAACAACAGTATCATCAATACCTACTGTTAAAAGTTATACTGCAAATGGAAAAAAATCTAATTCAACTCACTTAATATTTCCTACAAGTAAAGATAGAGGGGGTAAAGGAGCATACGGTAGATTTGGTGGAACAGGTGTTATTTTCTTTATAGAAAAACCCAATGGTCAAAGAGAAGCTATAGAAATGGCTGGTTCAATTAATATGATAAAAGAAACAGCTAATGAAATAATGAAAAAATATAAATTAAAACCTGAACAACTTATATTTGGATATCATGATGTAGGAAGTTTTAGTGCAAGACCTCAAGCTAAAAATGGTAAATTAAACTTTAATCAATGGAGTGGATTTAATCAAGCTAGCAATCCACACGTTGGTGGTGCATTAGCATTTCCTCTTGTTAGTGGAAATAATGTAGAGTTAAAATTTGGAGGTCAAATAAACAAAAATGAAGTTTATAAGAACTACATTAAAGGTAAATATGATAATACTGATAAGTTAGCTTTTGGTAAAGAGGTTTATGATAAACTTAATAGACTGCATTATAAAGATGCTAAAAAATTAGGAATGCATATTCCTAATTATGTAATGACGCACGTTGTTGGAAAAGGTAATAAGTAATAATTTAGGCAATCTGCATAAATATTTGTATATTAATATAGTATAATGGATACAATGGAAACTAAAAAATATCAACAGGGAGGAGAAGCAAATATGCCTTCTTCAACAGAATTGCAACAAGAAATTTCAAAGCAATTAAAAGAAGGTGTTAAACCTATTGAAATAATTGCTGCATTATTACAAGCTCAAATTCCAGAACAAGAAATAGTAATTGCTTTTGAACGTTTAGGAATACCTGAAAATCAGACAGTTAATATGATTGGTGAAGTTTCTGCTCAATCAGAAAGCCAACCATCTCCAGAAGAAATGTCTATGATGGAGCAACAACAAATGCCCATTGATCCAAATAGCATGCCTGAAGGAATGATGCCTCCACAAGCACCAATGGCAGAACAAGAAGCACCAGCAACTCCAGAACAAATAGCTCAATTAGAACAACAATTACCTCAAGCACAATTTGGTGTTGAAAATTTTAACATCCCTGGAGTAAATACAACTGGCAATGAATGGATGGGTCAAGGTCATCATTTTAGTAGACCAAAAAATCAATCTAATAATTTTGGTTATGCAGGGCGTGTAGATTCAGAAGGAAATCCAAGAGAACTTTTAAGTCAAGATATTATTGATAGATTTCAATCTAATAGACAAGAAACTGATCCATATGTAGTTCCTGAATATGAAACAATTAGAGAACTTCCAGAATTTGGCATAAAAGATAAACTTAAAAATTTTATAGGTAATTTATCTAATAAAAGATCTAATAAAAAAAATAAAAATTATGCTCCTCCTATGTTTAGAAGCTATGCTGCTTATGGTGGAGATACTGAATTTATACCTAAAGCACAAAACGGAAATTTTATTCCTCCGCATCAAAGAGGTATTGGACAAGGTGGTGGTTCATTGTATTTACCAGATTATGGTACAGATCAACAAACTGAAAGTGACATTTTAAATTTACCTAAAATGCCAAGACCATTGTATAATAATGTAATGATGCATCAAAATCCATTGGCTAATCTTGTTACATCTATAGCTGATTTTGGACAAACCATGTTTAGCAAAGAAGATAATGACGGTGATGGTCATTCTGACGGCATTTTTAGAAGAGATACAAAAGAACAAAAAAGTGCTCCAGGTTATAGAACACGAAAACAAGAATGGAGAGATAATAAAGGAGCTTACCAAAAACATAGAATAAATGCAGGATTAAATGCAGATGGAACTCCAAGAAGTGAAGCTGACTTTAAAGAGAATTATGTATTTGATCAAACAAATAGAGAGGTTCTTAGTAAAGACCAAATGAAACAAAGATTTATTGATAATTCAAGTGTATCTTTTGATGAGAAAAAAGGTAGATATAAGCTATATGCTGCTGACAACAAAAAAGATCATAGAAGAAATATTAGAAAGCAAGATGCAACAGATTTTCAAGAGTTTAGTCAAAGAATAAAAGATAATCCTGATCAAGCAAATATGCTTTATGATTATTATGGTCAAACAGAAAAACAAACTGGAATACCAAAAGGAACAACATTTGGTGTAGATGAAGATGGATATGGTACATCTTATGCACCAAATACAGTTAATCCAGATTTTTATGAAACAGCAATGTATGAAAATCTCCTTAAAAAATCACATGGAGGTGAAAATCTTATGGATCATGATTCTATGCAAAAAGATTTACAAAAAGCAGGTCCTGAATTTTTACAAGCGTTTATGCAAGTTGTTGATCAAGGTATGCCTATGCAACCACAAGTAATGTCTGAGAATCAAGGTATGCCATCATACCAATACAGAGGTGAAATAAATCTTAATTTACCAAAACTTACTAATGCAGAAAAAATAGGATTGGGAACAGGAGCATTATTAGGATTTGGTTCAAGCTTTATAAATCCTAAGTCTAGTATAAGCAAAAATGCTAATGTTAAAAATACTGCACAACAAATGTGTACAGATAATACATGTCCTGCTGGTTCAAATGATTGGAAAGATTATACTAACCGTGCAAATATGCAATTAGGATATGGAGAAGATCCAAATAGACCTGGTTATTTTAGCACAGATGAATATGCTACAGGAAATGTAGGAAAGGCTGCTTTAAACACCTTTGGTAGAACTGCATTAGGTGCAGGAACGGGATGGTTAGCAGGATATGGTAGTCAATGGTTAGGAAATAAAATAGCTCCAAGAGTATTTGGAAAACCGGGACCACTTTTTAG
>CERJ01021956.1_pt1 | contig 11758 bp, 5 predicted proteins | sample 530781 | NCBI WGS metagenome assembly CERJ01 (sample SAMEA2620967, study PRJEB7988) | marine metagenome | biome: marine biome (ENVO:00000447); feature: deep chlorophyll maximum layer (ENVO:xxxxxxxx); material: "saline water (ENVO:00002010), including plankton (ENVO:xxxxxxxx)" | depth 30 m
TTCAATGCTTTAAACACCCCACGACGCATAATATTAAAATATGCTTCTTCTAATCCCTTTTTTACTGTGGTCATTTCTTCCTTTAAGCAAGGAATAGATTTAAATGGGTGTCTAGTATAGTGAATAACATAATCATATGTATGTCTTGCCCACTTATAATTTTTATCATATAATTCTTCAGGGGGATTTTTAACATTATCAGGTAATGATGCATCATATCCCGGGGCGAATGCCCACATAACTAAACTTTGACCTGGGTGTATTTGTTCTATGTCACATTTATTACCCATTTCATTCATTACATGGTTTATGAAATGAGAACCACCACAAGGGGAACCTACACACAAAAATGTACTATTACGAAAACACAAGAACTGTGGCACACAGCTATTTAGAAATTAGCCAATCAAAAACAATGGAGGTTCTGCATCGCTCAATCCTGGAGACGCACCTGTGTATAATTCTTGTTCTAATTTTTCTTTTTCTTCTCTTCCTTCTTGCAACATATCATAATTCAATACACCACCACCAAATAATTGTATGTTACTATACTTGCCTCTAACTCTTCCCAAGTTAATTTTAGTTAAAGCTAATGCATATTGATAAACCCAAGGTTCTTTTATTACCCATTGAATTGGTTGTTCAACATAACACTCTAATATACCCCAGAATCTTTCAGTTCCTGGTTCCGGGTACATTTGCATATATTGTGTGCGTTGATTAAAATTAACGCTTTTACGTAACGCTAAAACATGCTCTCTTGTATCTAACCAGTTCTTTAACACATACCAACTAACTAAATCAAAGCCATAATTACCCATGGAATAACTAAAATAAGTTTGCTGTGCTAATGTTTGTTCTATGGTAAAAAGAGTATTTACCCCGTCAGAAGAACCAACTTCAAACCCCCTAATATCTATAACCTTTCTATAATCATCTAAAAGATAATCAAATGATTCGTTTAGATATAATTGATCAGGTTTAAGGTTTTCACCTACTTCAAAAATATATGGATTTGCTGTTTCACCTATAACCATTTTACCTATACCATATAAAGGAGCGAAACTAGTTCCGCATTTATCAGGATAAAGATAAGAAAAATTATCATTTAATAGTGTGTCGTTATCTAATAACCCTTCTGTTCTTTTAGCGGAAAATAAAACATCTAATCTTATTCCAGGGCCTCTTTCATAAAGAGCAGAATCAAACACTAAATATTCTCTCGTATAACCAGCGAACTTAGTAAACATTTCAACAGCTATACCTATATTTTCATACAAGTTATCTTGATGAACTTCAATGTTAATTAACGGGGCACCTAAAGTTCTAGATATTCTTTGAGCTAATCTATCATAACTACATATCTTGCTATTAAGATTAGTTGAATAAAAAGAACTTACAGGTAGTACTGTTGAACAATCCATTTAATATTATTTATACAAAAGACTCAACTGTCATGGAAATAGAAGTTGTTTCTAGTGTTGCTCCTGGCACGAGCGGTGGTCCCGTGTCACCATCATATGAAGGTAAAGGTAGTCTTACGATTTTAGAATTTTCTATATCGATCTCTAACTGAACTTTATATTCAGACGTATCAACATCGAGCGAATTGCCTGCAGATTCTTTTTGGTATGTACCTGAGACCGGAAACCAAAGATCACCTATTATATATGTTTTGGTATTATACTGTAAAGGTAGGATGGTAGGAGATTTAGTTGGGCCTACTGGTGAAGGGTATTGACCTATTGCACATGCTTTAACAGATTTGGTACCTCCTCTATCCCAAAAAATTATAATCTTATGTTGACAAACATCAAAAGCATTATTACCCGTGGGGTCGTTTCTTCCTTGGGTATATGTTATAACAGTCTTTTTATAAGATGAATATGATTTATCAAAAAAACTAGTCCATGAACCAATTGTACCACCAATAACGGTGGCCGCTTGTACAGACTCAACTGTTTTATCTATATAACCTTGCCACTCTTTACTGGGAGGAGTTGAAAGAAAAGATCCTGCTATTGTATCAACAACTTTTTCATTGCCTGAAGTTTTTTCTAAATCTGTTACCATCCCATATTCATTAAATGTTAAGGAAGAAACATTTGGAAAATCCACGGTACTTTCAAAAACTGAAGATTTTATATTACCGGGGTTAAAATAATTGTCTGTTAGTTGGTATGTATTTCTACATCTAAAATATTTGCAAAACTGATTAACAGTAATGTGGTTATTTGTCATAACATAATCTGACTCCCTAACCTTATTAGTATCATCATCAGGATTGTCTTTAACTAAATCGGCAACGACAGCATTAATTGTGTCAATAGTATTTTGATCTATACTGTATTTGATAGGTCTAAGACCAGCTTGCAAAATTAAATCATCAGGCGTAATCTCTCTATTTTCTGCTTGAGTTAATTGTGATATTTTTTTGCTCATGTACTTGTTATCACAGCGTTAACTGCTATAGATTGATTTGTAATTACATTATTAGCTGTGTCAATAATAGTATAAATAGGTAACCCTCTGATCTTTTTGTTTACACCATCAATTAATATTTTAGGAATACATAACTTATTAGTAGCTCCTTGAATTAACCCTTCAACAACTACACTACCCGCTGGGATAGGGGTTGTGGTCCATATAACTGGAAAATTTATTGCACCTTCAGTCGAACTATAAAAAGGAAACGACCCGGTACCTTTAACTGTACTATTTTTCCAATCCACTTCAATAGTTGCACTCCCTGGTTGTGGTTGATAATCGGTATCAGAATCTGAATAAGAATAATATAACTCTACTGTGGTTGAATCATACGTATTATAAGATTGATTAAACAAATGCGACCAGTTATGATCATTAGAAGTACCATCAGAGTAGTTAACTAAAGTTGCATATTTGTCTGTGGGGTAATAATATGTATCACTATTAAAATAACCCCCAACGTTTCTATTAATAGGGGTATTTACATTGTCGTAAGAAGAAGGTCCTGGTTCTGATGTATCTGAAATGTTGCCTTTATAAAAACCTGCGGCTGTACCGCTTGCAAGTAATATATTATTTGAACTTGCTTCTGTAGTTAAATCCCAAATACGACCGTATTTGTCAAATTTAACAGAGCTGATGTCAGCAATATTAACCGTTTTATTACTAACCGTGTTAGCTATTTCTCTACTTTGATTACTAACACCATTAATCTCTAAACCATAAGCTGTTGTTTCTATAAACGTGGGTTGAAAACTAATCGGAAACACCGAAGATTGATCTCTAAGAAAAGTATTAAATTGTTCAATTGTTATCTTCTTGTTTATTTCTGTGATGACAGTTTCTGATGAATCTACCAATGTAATTAAATCACCATCAACAATTTGATCTGACAAAATTGTACTAAGTTCTGATATTTTTTTTCCTGCCATATTATTATTTATCTACGGTGTGACTTTCTTCTTTTCATCTTTTACATTCTTCTCCGATCCATTACCTTGTGATGCTGATTGACCTGTAAATGGATTTATAAACCCATCACCGTCTGCATTCTGCACACCGATAACCGACAAATCAAAATCTGGATCATGCTCTAATTGCTCTTGCATATCTTTAAGATCTTGTGGGTCAATTATGACCCCAGGTTTAATTATACCCCCTGATTGCCCTTTGTTGACTACCGGCTTGTCAGTCCCTGGTTTGGTTTCCGGTTCGGGTTCCGCTATTTGTTTTGTTATTTCTATGTTAGGCTTTACTAAACCATAAAGTATACAACCGTTTACATCGTAAACGTTACCTTCAACAGAATAACCAGCTTGCAGCACAACATTTTTTTCATCCTTCCCGGTTTTTGCTTCTGATTGAGTCCATGTTATTCCATTAATAGTGATAGAATCAACTGCTTTACCATTAGTTGACGGGCTATCGTCCCACTCCAACTCTATGCTTACTGAGCTGTTTCCTGTAATAAAGTTTCCATCTGCAGAAAAAGTCGCATCCCCAGAATTAATTGTAAAAGTTGTATCTAAAGAATCGCTACCACTATCATATAGTTTAATTTGTTTTCTATCACTTGATACCTCTATTTTTTCGTTACTTGCATTAAGGTTGGAATATATTAATTCATAAGTATTGTTTACTGTTAACTCAGGATCCATGAATTGATCTAATAGTTGTTCTTTAGTTAGTTGTGGTGGTGTAATATTATTTGCTCCGGGAACGGTAAAAAAGTCAAAATAGACAAAAAAGTCTTTTTGTTCTGCAGAAATACAATTTTTATTTACATTGTAGTAAAAGTGGGTGACATCTATACCAACATAATCCCATGACCCTATAAATCTCTCAGGAACAGGTACCCTCCACATCATAAATATGGTATCATCAACCCGGTGCTGATTATTATAATTTAAAGTTTCAAAAGATTTACGACCAATAGACGTTACATTACCAAAATAATTTACAGCATCTTCATTAAGAGAAAGGTATGCCAGAACACCAAACTGTTTACTAATATCCAATTTATGGATTATATCTCTAGAGTTTCGTTGGACTGTGTTGCCTTGTTTATTGGGGTTGGTCCAGGTAAACGAGCTCACACCTAGTGCCGCTGGTGCCCCGCCGGGGGTTTGCACCGATACCTCGAACTCGTTTCCGTCTGAATTATCTTCTTCACACTTTCCAGCTAGTTCTACTTGTTCTTGATTAAAATATATTGCTTCTTTAACCCAAGTTGTACCCAAAGCCATTGATCCTAAATCTGGCCCGACGGTGCTACCTTCTTCATAAGTTTTAAACTGACCCCAACCATATGGGGTTATGTTCAGATCTAAAAGAGCTTGGTCGACTAGTCCGTCATCAGAATTTCTTATGTAATTAGCTAATACACCACCACTAACGGTTTCTAACTGTATCTTATATAATCTATCGTTAATTGTAACTTCTCTAACGCTGTCATGATTAAAACGACTTGAAGCTAATTGAATTTGAGATATTCTTTTCCACCCTATAATATATTGAGTTTCACCACCACCGGTTCTTTCACCACCTGTATCGCCTTCTGTCTCGTATATAGGTTCAAACCACCCTGGTTCACAAAGATTTGTTTCTGTTACTATTGTTTCTGTATACATCCCATCCAAGTCAATCAAATCATAAGGAGGAAGACATACTTCTTCACTAAACATACAATCAGTAGTAAAAGGTGTAACAAAACAATCACATTCTACTATTTCTTCTACTATTGTCGGTGGTACAGCACAATCATTAAGCCCGGGTGGCATTATCGGTACTTGTTCTAAGACTTTGTTTTCTAATAAAATAATATCTCTATTATCAACTAAATTTTCTAATGGATTTACATCAACACCAGTAACATCATGCCCATGAAAGACCGCCGAAAGGTCCGGGTTCTCTTCCAAGGACGCTTGTATAGCAGTACCGGTTTCAAGTCTATAATAACCATTAGCATTACCAGGAAAATCTTCAAGCATTAAAGCGTCTAATGTAGGGGATAAAATATTAACTTGTGAAGGTGGTGGTGTTACTTTATTCTCAAAAAGAGAAACTAGAAGTAGTTGGTAATCGTATATTTTTTCTAATACCCTATTTGCTACTGATCTAGAAAATATTTCATTGGTACCAATATAATTATCTAAAGTAGGTTCATAATCTAAAACAGCTAAATCATCTTCTGTAAAATATGAAATACCGTCATAATTTATACCACCATCTCTTAAAAGAGATACCGTAACAACATTAGTAATAAAATTCTTTAATTGTAAATTGTTACCTAAAAGTTTTATTATACTTTTATTATATGAAAAGTTTGAAACAAATTCATTTTTTTCTACTTTAATTTCATCAACACTATAAACGTCAAAATTGTAGTTAGAAAGTAAATTTTCGTAAGCATTAGCTTCAGAAAATACTAAAATCGCACCAAATTCATTTTTCCTTACATAAACAAAAAGTTTACTTACACCCTCTACATCTAGTAGAGTCATAAAATTAATATCAATGTTTCTTATGTTAGATTTTGATAAGTCAAATCTACCAACATAATTAATATTATTAAAAAAGTATTTGTATATATTTTGTTTTGTTGCAACAAACATAGTGTTATCAGATTCATTAACAACAAAATCAATAAAAACTTCTGAATTTTCAAAACTATAAAGCTGCTTTTGTGATATAGGATTTAGTTTATTATCTAAAATATGAAATACACCACTAGTGGTTAACCAATAAAATTTGTCATCTATAAGTTTTACGGTAGCAGGGGGGTTATTTTTCGTAAATGCGGATTTTCTAATATTCCTAACATACCCTAAATCTTTGTCGTATACTTTAATACAATAATTTCCTTGATCGAAAACATAAAGTTCGTCTTTATAAAATTGTAATATTTTAGGATTATTAAATGAATAATTATCTCTAACTCCACCTAACCCTCCAATAATTTCTGTTTCATAAAAATTTGGAGTTGGAAAACTTCTTATATTATCTTCTTTTACAAACCCATTTACGTTAATTCTATATACGCCATTTGTGGCAGAATCAGAAACATATAGAGAGCTATTAGAAGATGCTGATCCATTTAATCCAACGAAGGCTAACTCATTATTTACCCCAACACTAGACGTTATATTAACAAATGTATAATCTGCGGATAACGAAGAGGATGTATTAGCGCTTAAAGCTGATATATGTCGAGAGCTAATACAGAAAAAAGATTTGTACCCCGATAGCGTACCCTCTTCAACAGACAAAGAAGTAAGATAATTAAAATATTTCGACTCTACGGGATGTTCACTAACGTATTGAATATTTCTTGTATCACTATTAGGCCATAATTTAAATAATTCTGCTGTTGTACCTTGTTGGTATTTTACTGCAGCAGGTGATTGGGCCAATAAACTTCCAAATGTGTTAAAAGATTGCCCACCAAAAAATAGACCACCTGGGGTAAATGTCGATAATTCTAACACCGGCCAAGCATTCGTCCCACCATAAACGTCGTTCCATCGATATGAATTAACTTGAAAATATGCACTTAATGCTTGTTGTGTTGCATATACAGCTAGAAAATCACCACCATATTCTCCTTTTGTTAAATCTATTCTTATCGTATTACCTCTACGATTTTCTGCTGAAGGGTTAATACCAAAATAATCATACGCTATTGTAAATGTTTTATTATTTTCATCTTCTACATAAAAATATGGCATTTCATCCAAATTTTCATTAGCGTGTGCTGTAACAGCTAAAGAGTAGGGGGTTAAATTTTTTAATATTACTTCTGTTTTTTGAGTTGCGTATGCTGCTTTACCAATAAACCCTTCATATAATTTTGGAAGGTTGGGTTGAGCAATTTTAGATACAGAATATAGATACATTAAGTTTGATTGAAGCTTGTTAATGCTTGAATTAAAGTTATACCCATTTACTAATTCATTAACCCCTAATAATACTTCGTCTTTTGTATGGGGTAATTGTATTACAGAACTTAAACTTCTGTTGAACGTATATCCATAATCGGTAAATTCTGTTGAAATGTTTATCATTCTATTTCCCAATCAACTTTATTTAACTTAGTGTTAGCAGGAATCACGTCTTTAATTTGTTCTATTATATTATTTGATATATCTGCTTGTAAACTTTCTTCTGTAATTCCTGTATCAAGTAATTTTACGTTGAATAAATTGCTCTTTCTTCCTGGTAGCTTAAACTTAAATGTTCTTTCTATATTTTCAATATAATTTCTTTTACCTGTAGGTAGTTCAAAATATAAATCCTCGATCTTATTTCTTGATCTTATTATATTAGCTACATCATACAAATAAAGCGGTGTATTATATATGTAAAAATCTTTAATCTTAAAATTACCGTAATTATAATAATTTACATCTTGTAAATTTTCGTTGAGTTTGTTGTTACCGTAACTTGCTTCAGTTCCAATATAAAATATATTATCAAATATAGTACCATAGCTATATTTTGAATTTTGAAAAGCGTATGTATCAACGATTAACCCGTCTACATAAAAGTTAAATAATCCTTTTGTTGTATCTAATGAAGTTGTAAAATTATGATAACCAGGACTAATATTAGAAAGAGGGTAACTTAAAGTTGCTTCTTCATATGTCTGTACATTATATATGTTAGGTAATCTTAATTTAACATCTAGTGTATTACCTGCATTGTAATTGTTTAAAACGTAATTATAGTTGTTTATATTTCTAACTAAGCCAAAGGAAGTAGAATCTTCTTTAACAACGTTAATTGTAGAACTACTTATCTCTGCAAAATTTGTTTTTGTTCTAGTTATAAAAGGAAGGCAAACATCTGTCGATGGTGAACTTGAATTACAACTCAAACTAAAAATAGTAAGATAATCGTCTACTAATTCACCATTATACCATTCACTAATAAGATCTAAATTTTTTCCCAAAGTACCCTGATTTTTTGTTATATTAGAAAGAGGTACTGATAAATCACCTTCGTTTGCAGATAAGCCAGAAAATGTATCGGTTATGTTTGTATCATATTGATCAATAACCGTAAATCTATCTTGATCAAAAATAGCATAAAATATTCCATTATTATCAAACGTATAATCATTAAGAACTTCTACCTCAATTTTATCATTAAGGGTATTATCCGTAATATTAAAATATTTTAAAATCTTTTCTGCATAAAAATATACATCGTTGTTTACAAATTTAGGATTAAAACCAGACAACAAACAAACCGTATTTTCATGAACAGCAATACTGTTGTAAACATCACCAAGTTTTTTAACCGTATAACTTAATTCAGAACTATGTTTAAGTTCTAAACTAGTAGAATCTAATCTATACCAATCAGTACCGTTTAAAATGAAAACATATTTACCATAAGAATAAAAATTAACGATTTTGAAATTATTAATTTCGCTAATATATTTTTTCTCTAATTTTGTACCAATATAATTGTATTTGCTAACATGAGCAGTAGAATCAAATACTAAAAATTCGCCATTAGGTTCTAATTTTTGAACGTTTATAATAATGTCATCATGTTTTAAGGTTCTTAATAACGTTCCAAAAGAATTATAAATGTATATATCTCGTAAGTCAAATGTTACGGTATGAGGAGTAATTCGTCTGTAGTTAAATATACCATACCCTCTATTTGTATAATTACCAACTATTTGAGATCCAAAAGGCTTAGACCAATCATCATTAAACATTTCAAAAGTAACAGAGAAATTATCAAAAGTTGATACATCGTCTAAACTCTTATCCATTGCTTTAGCAAAATAATTACCATCAAAAGATATTTCATTTATAAAATCTTGTTTAATATAAAATTTATCAAAATATCTTTTAAAATTGTCAAATATAATATTGCCTGATAACCCGTTAACAAAAGACTCGCTATTTTCGTTTCCAATATGATGATAAGCATATAAAGCTCCTTCTTCAAAAGTTAAATCACTTATCGTATCATACATATCGTAGTCTTGATTATCAAACCCTACATTAGAACTAATTTGGTCAAAATTGGTATTAGGGAATAAAGCTGTTGAACTTTCTGTTAAAGCATCATAATAAGATACGTTAGCAGGATTATAATATCTGTCAACCCACAAGCCTGGCATATTAGGGTCATCACCACCTGATAACCACGTACACAAATAAGCTCCTGTCTGCGTGTCAGATACATTACCAAACGGAGAACTAGATAAGTAGTCATTTAATGTTTTAAAAATCTTATCTGAATAGTAAGGAGTATCACTAGGTATTGCTCCTGATACCACCAAAGAAGAATCATTTACGTTTAATTGTTGATAAGGGTAAATATTAAAAGGTATATGAAAATAGTTTAAACTATCCTTATATAAGATTTTTGAAATCGAATAACCAGCGTAACCTAACCCGATATTATAATTACCTTTTTCTTGATTTACCCCGGTGAAAAGAGAATCATAATATCTATGTTTAAAAGCCGGTTCATTAATAAAGACACCACCTTCTGACTGTTCATTGTTTACAGTCTTTTCATTTTTAAGATTAATCAGATTAAGATTTAAATTTGCTTCTTTATATGGTTTAATAGAATAAAATTCATTATTGAATAAGAAGTTAGAATTGTAATCCGCAGTACTTTTTAGTGTATCGACTTGAAGTTGTGTTTTGTCTAAAGATTGTTTGTAAACATAATTTGAACTACAAAGAATATTTTGAAACGTATAGTAGTCTTTTCTTAGTCTGAATATGTTTTTATATCTGAAAGGAGTAATTGATATTGTTGATAATGCATTCCTAAAGGAAAGTAAATCATTAGCTTGATCATAATACAAATAGTTTACTTTATCATAAAGCTTTTTATAGAAAACAATTTGTTGGTTATCTTGATCATAAACGTAACTAAATTCACTTATATTTTCATTTTTACTTGATAGAAAAACAAATTTACTACTTACATAATCAAATCCCAAATATCTCTTTACATTATATGAATTCGATATATAGCACGTTTCATTATCAAAATCAAACTCTACTAAAAAGTAAGAATTATCAGATAAAGAATCAGTAAATGTAACATTTGCTGAATTTTTGCAAGTTGAACATAAATCGCTACCAACTGCTAAATATGTAGCAGGGGCTTCTGATACCATTATATGCGTTACAAATTTATAATTTTCTGGTACCTCCAGTTGATCTAAAGTAAGAATGTTTCTGTATCTGTCGCTGTTAGATAAGTAAAAGTTTGAATATTTGTTAGTCGAGGTATCTTTAGTTGCAGATAAGCATGTATCTAGTGTTAAATCTATTCCATGATAACTTGATTTCGAGCTTTTTAAAAAGTTAACTTGCTGGTCTAGATCATAATTAGCACTTAAACTGACTAAGTTATTGCTGGTAAGTACCTTAACATCCATTAGAAATATTTAATAAGGAAACATTTTTTAGTTTTCTCTTCTTTCAGATGCTTCGTAGTAATCGAACCTTTCATGGAAACAAGGCGTTGCCAGCAAAATTGCAGGATTTATGTTGCCTTTAACGGTTTCTTGAAAAATATATGACATCCAAGTTTGTTCGAAGGGTGCTGCCCACGTTTCTTCAAGAAACATTTTTTTGTTTCCTTCACGAGATACAATTTGTGGCCAATTACAATAAAAGATCTCCCCATCTGCATACGCTAACCCCTTTTCGTTTTTAATTGATTTAAAATTTGTTAAAGGTGCATTAGGATCTAATCCATTTGCTGGTAAAAATTTCTTTTCAGGCCAATGCCTTTCTCTTAATTCTTGAGGTACATTATACCAAGCCCATTGAACCCTGTTATCACCAAAGAATTCAGTAAAGCAAAACTTAAGAAAATCGTAACCTTCTCTTTCCATAATGGTATGCGTTTTATCATATAGGTCTTTAATATATGTAGCAAACCCATTTGGACAAGTACCTTTCCAATCAGTATGAACGTACATATCATCTTCTAAAAAGATATAATAATCACCATCTGTTTGTTCAAAATGTTCTGCTACCCATTGACGACCTCCGCAAATACCAATATTGTCTTTTTTAATTTGAGTAAAGTCCCAAGTTTCACATATTCTGTCATATTCTGCTTGAGTGGATTCATCAGTAGAATTGTTCAATACAACCTTTTTAGTATTATATAAAAACTTTTCTCTTTCTGCCCAATTCTCGCAAAGCTTTTCAAACTGTGAAGGAGAATTATAGGTAATAACATAAAGGTATGTTTTAAGGTCATCTATAGATCT
>CERJ01003943.1_pt1 | contig 11725 bp, 13 predicted proteins | sample 530781 | NCBI WGS metagenome assembly CERJ01 (sample SAMEA2620967, study PRJEB7988) | marine metagenome | biome: marine biome (ENVO:00000447); feature: deep chlorophyll maximum layer (ENVO:xxxxxxxx); material: "saline water (ENVO:00002010), including plankton (ENVO:xxxxxxxx)" | depth 30 m
CGACGAGCAACGAAGTCAAAATTGAAATTACAATTGAGGTGGCATAATGACAGGGAATCCATTATCAGGACACACGAAAGGAAACATGACGCTCACAACGTATACCAGTTTATCCGTTCCTACTGCGGAAGATGGACTGTTTGACGGTGAGCATATCATCAGCCCTACGCTCACGAATGCGTACGAGGGCGTACACGGAAACGGCATTGTGCTTGAGGAAGACACTGCGGCAGGTGACGGTGACCGTAATAATCCACTCAATCTCGCAGGACGTGTCAATGGTGTAGGTTCGTCAGTGCATTACCGTGTCAATGTACAAGGTGGGTATGCAGTGCTCGATGGAGTCATGTACAACTTCGGTAGTTCAACCAACATTGATGTTGATTTGATTACTACCAGTACACACAAAGCGGGTTCGCCTACAGCACTAACAAGTGGACAAGAGGCTATCATTGTTGTATACGTTAATACAGATACAAGCAACAATTGCATAGGATGGGAGATGGGTACGCCTGTTACTATTGGTGCATCATACCCACTTGCACCGTCGAGTTTTCTTAATTACCCGTCCTCATCGTTGAGTGTTAAACAATCATTGGTACTGGCGACTTTGCGTTGTGTTTTTGAATCGGGTTCAGGTGATTTAAACATTAAAGTAACAGAAATCAACGATAAGCGAGTCTTCATCAGACCGACCCCAATTTACTTCACACCTGTTACATCAGGTGCGGTAGCCGCTACTGGTGCTATTGATTCGCACACAGACCTCGATAACTTACACGGTGGTAGCGAGGCAGGTGCGCTTTCAAGTAGTCGTATGGGTGCTATGTGGCAATCGTACGACAGTGAAGGTAACCAAGTCATGTTTTACACAGGTAAGGATTCAGGTGGTAATCGGTTTACACGTCGTATCTTCAACTCGGTCTTGTCTTCTACGGCCACCAGTATTACTGTTACGTCGGCTGATGAGAATGTACTCATGCTCACACCCAGTGGGACATGTACAGTAACACCAAGCGGTACATTCCCTGATGGTCACGTTATTACAATCAAAAATCTACACGGTAGCAATACTGTTAATTTCAACTCATTGGGTGCGTTTGGTCAAACGGTGAAACAATACGTTTACGATAAAACTAACACATCTTGGAACAGTATTGAGGTCATCGGTACAGCGACAGGTACAGTAACTTCTATTGCGACTACCGCACCAATCACTGGTGGCACAATCACAACCACAGGAACAATAGGAATTAGTGCGGCTACAACAAGTGCCGCAGGTTCGATGTCGAGTGCCGACAAGACGAAGTTGGATGCAATACCTACTACGAGAGCACACATGTTTGCAAAAATAACAACACCGGGTTCGGCACTAACAAGTACTGTCCCGGCTGTCATACAACACAGTACGACAGAATACGATGAAAATAGCGACTTTCTTGCCAGCGACTATGCCTTTGTCGCACCAAGAGATGGCTACTATCTTGTCAGTGTAGGATTTTATCTGAATCTTACCCCCACTTGGTCATTCTCAATGGTATATAAATCAACAGATGGTGGTACAACCTACCCTGATATTGTTGTACGAGAAGTATCGGGTTCGGGACAAAAAAATCAATTAACAACCGTAGTCAAATTAGATGCAAATGACAGATTACGCCACTACGCTAATGCCAGTTTTTCATCAGGTACGTACCAAGTACAAAGTGGTAACACTGCACTTACATATTTTAGAGTTTCGGAGTTGATTTGATGCCGTCAGTAAAGGAAGCAATGGAAGCAAGATACCCTCTCTATGTTTATGATGAACATTTGCACTTAATCCGTGACGACGGAGATGGACTCGTTATCCTAAGTGACGAGTGGCCGTCAGGTTGGGGCGCATGTCCTACGATACAAACAGTATTGAGTTGGCTATGATTTATATGAGTGTAATAGAAGTTATTTTACTTTCTATTATATCTTTTATCGCAGGGTTTGTCGCAACATGGTTTGCTACGATTGGCGATTGAACGCACTGTCAATCCAAAAGTGACCACACTCTTTGCATTGCAACATGTGCAGTCGTTCTTTTTCACCGTCAATGTAGCGAGCAGTGAGCCTTCTCGGTATGTGCCAATGTGTGCATCTTCGGCACTTGACCTTCAAGCGGTCAAGCAAACGCCCCATCACTCAACGCCTCGTCGTGCAATGATGTCATCAATGCGTAGGATAGCATTCGTGACTTCAGCCGCACTAAGCACTGCTTGACGTACGAGTTCAGCAGGTTCAAGCACGCCCAACTTGAGCATGTCGCACACGCCTCCGTTCTCAACATCAGGACCAACCGTGAGGTCGCCGTCCATCAGACGGTGACGTAGTTCAAGGATGGTATCGAGTGGGTCATGACCTGCATTCTCGGCAATGGTCGCAGGGATGGTTTCTAAGGCATCAGCAAACGCCTCAATAGCCATCTGTGCTCTACCCCCTACCTGTGCCGCATGTTGGCGTAGATAGACGGCCATACGAGCGTAGGCATTGCCTCCGCCCACGACGACCTTCTCATCACCAATTACCATTGATACGACACCAAGAGCGTCATCAAATCCACGCTCGACTTCTTCCAGTGTGTGCGTGGTTGCACCACGCAAGATAAGCGTAGCCTCTTTGCTCTCCTTGTGATTTGAATGCACGAACAAATACCATATGTCGTTGTGCATCTCACGTACGACCTTTGTCATTGTCATGTCTTCGATGTCATCAACGGTTTGGTAGATGACACTGTTTGTAGCACGCTTCATGGCACGCATAGCGGATTCAGGCGTACGGCGTACAACATAGATACCGTTCTTCTTGAGGTACGCACAAACGTGGTCATTGACCCCATCACGTACGAAAACAATACCTACTTTACCTTTGAAAGCATCAACAATCTCTTTGGCTCTTGAAATCAAATCAGCCTTACCTGCCGATTTGTATGTACTGTATGACTGTGCATCGAGTTGTACTTGCACGTTCTCTTCGTTCTTTTCAACATCAAGGCCAGTATTGATGAGCATCATGTGGTAGTACTCGCTTGCATCAGACTCATCTTCAATCACGAAGTCCTTGCTCACAATGACACCGTTGAACAGGGATGAGTCATTGACCGAGCCACCCGGAAACGACACCACACGCACAGACTTCGCATCACCCGCTTGCTCAACAGCCGATACACACAGTTCAGCCACTTGGTCAAGCGAATGCTCAAGTGTCTTACCAGTGATTGCTGTCTTAGCAACGGACAGTGTTTCATCTCGCCCTTCGGCAAGCATTGTAATTTCATCTTGCAAGTACTTGGTTGCCATTTGTGAAGCCTCGTGATACCCACGACAAATCACATTCGGGTGCAAACCTTTAGCGAACAATGCTTCGGTATGTCCAAGCAATGCCCCTGAAAGTACGACTGTACTTGTTGTTCCGTCGTAGCATAGGTTTTCTTGTGTCTTTGCTACTTCGGCAATCATCTTCCCGCCCGGATGTGAAACATCGACTTCACGGAGGATGGTAGCCCCGTCATTCGTTACGATGACGTTGCCGTGTCCATCGACCAACATCTTGTCCATACCCATCGGTCCAAGCGTAGACTTGACGGTTTCAGCAATCGTCCTTGCCGCCCGTATGTTCATCGCTTGTGCATTCGTTCTTGTTTGTTCTGTATCTTTCTTCAATTCCAGTTCACCTCAACTTCAATTATTTGTCCCGTATCAACAGCACGAGAACGTACATAGCCTTCGCTCTTGCCGAAACTGTAGAGGTCGTAAGTAAGCCGAGCATCGCTCAAGCAGTACTTCGCCACCTCGTCGTATCGTCCGTTCCTCCAAGCCGTAGGCGCATCTTCGCTGTTCATTAACTTACTGTCGCCCAACGTGTGTTTGACAAGGGAATTTAGGTCAGTCATCACTTTCTGTTGCGACAGGGATGCCTTGTTTACGAGATTCTTTGTGTCGATGACACTATCGCTCTTGAGCATGTCACCTGCTGTCCAACAATCCAATGCATCTCGTAGCACTGGTAGGTCAAAGGACTTGATGTTGTGACCAATAATTGAACCACCCTTCTCCACATGGTCGGCTAAATCGTCACCGAGTGTACGTGGGTGTAGGGCTTTGACAGTAGCATCTATAGAAAGCGATTTGTTGCAATATACACTACCACTATCACCATTCCATGTAGCCACGACTGTAGGCTCAAACGAAGCCGTCTTGTCCCAACCACCTATCTCCCAAGAGAAGTTACCAGTTTCAATATCAAGTGCCATTACGTTATCGCTCACCATTATCACCCTTGCGTCTGTAGTACATTCGTCCGTTGCTCTTTTTACGATTGAATAGTTTGGGTCCGTAGTCTTTGAAGTGACGCTGTACGGTACTCTTGCTCACTCCCGTATGTGACATATACTGATTCCATACGCTTGATTGCATTCGCCAGCCGTCACCATGACCATCCAACTCATATCCTGCACATTCGCCATACGCCTTAAGCATATCATCTTGCAACTTGGCTTCCTTTGCTTTGTTACCACCAATCTCGACAGAATCCTCAAGCCACGCAATGAGGTTTTGGAACAGGTCGAAAAGAATCTCATGCGCCATGTCTACGTGTTCAGGCTTGACTTCCCACTTCTCATCGAGTAGAGCCATGTGTACTGAAAAGATACCAAGATAATTCTCAACCGCAGGTGTGAAGGATGCTACAATTTCAGACATTGCCGCATCCATGTTGCGTAGTAGGTCGTATATCTCATCAGACGCTTGATACAGTGCAGTTTCATAGTCACTTGAAGCAGTGAACATATCCCACATCTTTTCTTGTACGAGGTCTTCTTTCTCATCATTCGTCATCTCGTCCCATTGCGTGAATGTAATTTCACCCATGTTGAGAAGGCGGTCACGTATGCGCTTCTCGGTTGTTGTAAAGTAATCGTAGATGTCGTCCTTTGTGTATTCGACCTGCTTTGACTTACGGAAGAATGTACCCAGTCGAGTGTTGCTCACCTCTTGACGCATGTCCATGTCCCAGTGTGCCCAGTACAACAGTACACGCTGAAAGATACCTTTCGTCAAGACATACTCCTTGACACCCTTTGGTGGGTACGTTGTAATCCATAGCGACACCAGTGAAGGACACTCAATCTTGTTACCCTTCATGTGCTTCACAAGTACATTGTTTCCGCTACCTACAGGGTTACAGGCTGTCTGTAGATACAGAACAGTTTCTTGACTGTGCTTGTTTGGGGTAAGAAGAATAGAACCCTCATCGAAGTTGATACCCTTGCGCCCTGCAAGAAGTCCTTCGACCGTTTCAACCTCGCTTGTTGGTTTACCGTTCTCATCCATGACGACATTCGTTGAACCAATCAGACCTGCGTCTGTACCCGAAGCAAACAACTCGGTTGGTAAATCGACATTCTCCATGATGTCACCAATGAAGTTCCATGCAATCGACTTACCCGTTCTCGATGGCTGAATCCAAAAGACGTGTACACGAGGGTCAAGGTGCGTGTCACCTGTCGGTATACGAATGTACGGTAATGCCAGTTGTCCTTGGATATAGAAAAAGGACAGTAGGCCCGGTATCTCATTGTTCATTGATGTTCTCGAAAAATGATGCAAGTATGCATCAAGAACTGGGAACTTTTGTACTGCTTTGTAATTGCTTGCTTCTGTCATATTTTCACACCTTCTTTCTCTTTGCCAGTTTATAAATCAGCGACGGACTTTACGCTCTTGTCTTACTTCTTCTTCACTCGTTAGTACTTTCATCAGTAATTTACGTCGTGCTTCACCAAGCCCTTTCACCTGTTTCAATGATTCAGGGAAAGCCATCTCCTCGATGCTACCGCACTTGTCAAGCAAGCGTTCAGCAATCTCTCGTCCTACGGAGGGTATAGCCATCAGCACGTCCATGCGTATGTCATTGGACGCTACACGGCGCACTGCTTGAGCACCATGCTTACTTGCAGGTTTGTGCAACTTGTCGTGTAGTTTAACGACAAACATAGCCGCTTCACTAACGTGTGGAGTGTAGAATACTTGGCAGTTGAAATCAGACATAATGCGTGCGATAGTGCCAATCAATTCGCTTTGAACTCGTGAGTATGTGACATTCTTACTCCCCTTGTTCTTCATTATGCTTACGTGTTTTTCTATAGAACCGTGTACGAGAAGGAAGAACCTTTCGTAGTTGGCATCCATGTTGTCCAGTTGTCGCCATAGATGACCGTTGTGTGATGACTGAAACAAGTCGCTGATGCTCTTGGCTTCAACACACGCCCCTCCTAATTGGTAGTCACCGACCACCAACACTTGGCGTGCGACAGTCATACCTGCTTTCTCGGCACGTCGTTCTACAGACTCGCATAGTGTTCCTCGTTCATTGCTGTCAATAATTAAATCAGGTTTAGCCATTATTCTTCCTCCGTGATACGTGTGTTTATTTTTTGATGATTGTTGCAAAATAAACTATTCTGAATTCTAAATTGTTTACATCTTTTTCCTCTTGCTGTAATGGATTTACAATGATACTCTTCTTGCACTTCTTTCTTACCTTTACATGCATAACAAATTCGTACATAGCCTTCAAAGTAACGACTTGGTATTACAGTGCCTCTATTACCATTGCAGATAGTACACGGAACAGACGGCATCATAAACCACCCGTCCCATCATAGTAATTACACTTACCGACGCATAATCCTTCATTGTACAATGAAGCACAAGTCGCATGAGTATGACCCGCCTTTACAATGTGTGACACACGCATTGTCGTATAATCACGGTCAAAGTCTACCCAGTTTTGTTGTGAGCAAATACTTACAATTGGTTCAACATGTTTCATCCTATCTTCTTCCTTGACCTTCCATGCGGGAAAGAACATGCGGAAGCGGTCAGCAAGGTACGATACGAAGTGGTATCTTGCTCGGTCGGTGGGGTTGCCCCCACCCATAGCCGCTTGTGCCAAGCAGGGAAGAATGTGAATGTCATCATAGGATATGGTTGGTAAATCAACGGGCTTGATGTCGTTCATTGTCATCAGTTGGTTCTCAACTATCTTGAACTCCAACGGCTCACCACCCATACTGATGTAACCTTCGTGTGCATCCATTGCCTTGTCTTGTAGGTCATCATACGAGAGGGTCATCAGGTCTTCGCTTGACAGTGGTATCGACCAACAATCTCGTCTTGCATTGTACGAGTTGGGAATACGAATCATACCACTGGTATCGAATGCTACTGTTGGGTCATTGCACCGCAGTCCACCAATGTCCTTCTCCCACTGGTTCAATAGCATTGCACCCGAATACTTTACTCTTGAAAGTTCAGAACCGCTTGTCGGATTTATTGATTCAGCAAACGGAACCCATACGTGAAAACCACCACCACTGAACCAAACAAAGTGTTCAATGTTCTTGCCCTGCAAGTGCTGATGAAGACGACGCACCTCCTCTTGAGGCACTTCAAAGTGTACCTCCGCACCACGATTCTTGAAGTCTTTACAATCAAAGTCCATAACGAAGTGATGTATCTTCGGAGTATTGTAATCGACTCGGTGATGCTTCGGTGCTTGCGTTTCATTGTAACCGTACGCTGTGAAGTATACGTTGCCCGAACCGTTCTTTCCTTTCCAGTACTGTTGCAACTCATCAGCGTTGCGTACAATACGTCGCCAACCCTTCATGCCATTGGCAGGGAGTTCTAAGACCTCACGAGGGAAGTCTATCGGTACAAAGGGCATACAATCACCGCTTAAGAAACATCATGGCATCAAGATGTTCAGCCATATCATCCATCAGTTGATTGATTTTTTCAGGCTTGAGGTATCTTGCATGTACAGTGTAATGAATGTGATACGGTCCAACGAAATCAGGATAACCCGTTTCTTCTTCCAAAAATTTGTCAAGCGTCGTTTGGCGAAATACATTACAAGTGAAAGGAACTCGATTTGGTAAGTTGCCAGTTTTTTGCACAGCGATGTGTACAATGTGTTCTTCGTCTACTTTTTCCGATAGGTATTTTTCTATTGCTATTGTTGCTTCTTTCATTGTTCGTCCTCCATTATCTTGTCTAAATATTCATCTGTTACCGACCAAAACTCGCAGTGGTCTTTGTAGTCGCACCAGTTACATTTGAGTTTCTGTTCTTCAAGGGGTACATCTTTTTTGAGCCTACCCAAGTATGGGTCGGGTGGGAACTCCATTGCGATGTGCGCTCGCACCATCTTCTCCAGTGTACGCTCGACGCTCTTGACTGCGTTGCTTCCTGTCTTGTTTGTTGCCGATTCGTAGTGAATGGCTGGACCAGTACCACCCTCGATACCCCCACCCGGAAACTCCCATCCCCAGTGGGTGATAGGAAGATACTCATGGTGTGGACTGTGGTCAAGCATCATCTTGTAGAAAGCCATCTCCTTACGCATGTTCGTAGGTTTGCTCTTGTTGTACTTACCACTCTTCAATTCCATGAGCGCATAACCATCAGACTCGCTTGGGAACAGCGTGTCAATAAATCCCGATAGGTGTACTTTCACTGGTGTATCATCAATAACAACGTAGCGGTTAGCATGTACGTTTGCCTCAACACCAGCAGGTCGCCACTTCTTACCTTGTGTAATGATGAGTCGATTGTATTGCCAATCAACCCATTGTCGAATCTGTTCCTCCTCACCGTACTCATACGGTTCAGGAGGCTGTGGAATAAAACTGTGGAGTAGCGCACGCCCTGCTTCATCATCAAATTCAGCGAGGTTCAAAACCGCTTGCTCTTGCTTCTTCGATATGTTCTCCCAAAACCACTCCATCATGTCGTGTACGTTCAGTCCACGAGTGTGATAATATCGGCTCTCGCCTCGCAGTCCCTTGAATTTCTCAAGGTAGTATTGTTGGCGACACCAACCGAATGTACCCATGCTTGACTTCGTGACTCTCAAGATAGTACCGTCTTGCAGGTTTGGATTCCAAGCGTATGTGCTGTTTTGATGCCACAGCATTTCTTCCCTGTGGCCTGTTTCAGCATTGTACTCTTCAATGGTTTGACGTGAGTCATCACCTGTTGGATTCCATCTCATCGGTCACCTCTCCTATCAATTTTTCAACATACACAGCCGCATCCATCAACTCTTCTTGGAGGTGGATGAGCCACTCACGTAGTGAGAGAATCTCATCAGCCATGCTCACGCCATACTTCTTCAAACCGACTTCGGCTCGACCTTGAATCTTCTCACATACTTTGTCTTCTATTGTACTCATTCCTCTTCCTCCTTCTTCTTCCATAATTCAGAACATCTTGGACCTGCACAGAAGCGGAAGCCACGATGTGCGGGTAGGCTACATCCACGCTTGGCGCAAGGGCGAGGCATCAAATCATCCCCCTGTACTTACGTGGAGTGTTACCAAAGCCCACGCTTTCAGTCATCTCGTAATCCGTTAATCGCTTCTGTGATGGATGAGTCAAGTCAAAGAACTCATCCAGTGTAGTCTGTCGCATAATCTTACCACCGCAGTTACAACAATACTTTACCTTTGATTGTACAGTTTCCGCTTCGGTCACTTTTTTCCAAAATTTCCATTTACTCATGTTATCACCATCCATACCTCTTCGGTACTCGCAAGTCCGTTAGAGCATCCAAGTTCCAATAGAGAGTTTCGTATACTGATTTGATTTTCGACCGAATCCATTTCTCAACGGTAGTCGTCCAGTCGATGCTGTAGCCCTCCAACTGGTGAGGTTCTTCAAACGCTACGACGTTGCACATGGGTTGCCCTTCGGGAACACCGTCGATAAATACCCATCGTATGCTGTCGCCCTTGTTGAAGTCGGTTTGAAGGTGGAGGTTGGAGTAGCGTGCCGCTTTCGCAGGGTTGGGTACAACCTTGTCGTACTCATGTAGATGCTTAGAGATACGCCCACTTGAGGCAATCTCTTGCACGTCACGCTCACCCTTGTACAACTGTTTGATGAGAGGACGTACCTGTTCAAACACCTCATCTTCATTAGCCCCAGTACCAATTAACGTAAACGCTGTCGAAAGAATCTCTTTCGTAATAGCAGGTGCATTCGATGCCTTGAGTGAATACCCAGTGACCTTCATTTGACCCTCCTCTTCGGGAGGGAAAGACTTGATACCAAAGTTGCGATTCTTCATGTTGGCTGTAAACCAGTATGGGAAGAACGCTTCAAACTCAACGTCAAGGTAAGCCAAATTCATATCTTCTTGTGCGATGGTTGTCAACTCCTCGCACAAACCTTGAGCCTCATCAAACGGTACTTGTACATACACTGAATCCGTGTGACCTGCAAGTGCTTTGTAGCCACGCTTCTCACACTCATCAACGAGCATGGTAATCGACCTGCGACCAAGATAGGTAATGGACTGTGCAATCGCATAGTTACTCCATTGGCCTGAAATTTTACGTGTGCCCGTCATGCCGTACAGTGCATTGACTGCAACTTTGACAGCCATCTGCAACATGTTGTAACCCAGTTTCTCATCAGGGTTGGTTGCTTCTTTCATGAGAGTCTTGTACTCCTTACGTAGAGCGAGTAATTCTTTAACAACCTTCGGGAACAAACCTTCCGTGGTTTGGTCCCAGTGATATGTACCACCAGTGCCTTCGATGTATGTGCCATCTTTGTCACGCTTTGGTGGAATGTTGAGTGTGAGTATACCTTCTCCACCCTCATCAACGAGGGTCGTCCAGCATAGGTTAGCGGAGAGGATAATGTTAGGATATAGAGATGCGAAGTCTTTCAATGCAACGTTCTCATGACGACCCGGTACGGGTGTCATGACCCATGCGGCTTCAAGTTCAGGCCGTTCTTCAACGAATGAAGACGGTGCTTTGAGTTCCGTACGTCGTCCTATCAGACCACGGAAGTAACGAGTCACCTTGTGCGTGCTTGCGAACTGTACACCACAGACTTTCTGTAGCGCAACGTGGAAGTCAGTGCAATGCAACTTCTCATCACAGTCACGCAAGAGTGTTGTGTCCACTAAACAATAATCAACGAAGTCATCATAGTAATCTGTCCAACCGTTAAAGACGGTCATACCTTGAATGTCATTGGTTAGTTTACCTGCGAAACCAAGTTGTTTAGCAAACCAATCCAACTTTCTCGACTCGGCTTGTCCCTTGCCCGACTTTTGCCATATGGCCTCAAAGCCCGTACCGTCCGTCCACTGTGCGGCTGTGTCATACACCAGTCGTCCTTTGATGGGTTGGCGTGTTGTCTTGTACCCCGACCCATCCTTTGGTGGTGCAATGAAGATATTGAGTGGCGACATGCGCTCACGCTCAACACCGAGCCTCTTGTGTAGATGAGGCAGGTCAGCCCAGTGACCTGCGTGTGCAATCAGAATATCAGGGTCACGTTCCTCAAGGAAGGATAAGAAACCATCATGCATCTTGTGCTCATTGGGGAACGTACGCAACTCATAACCATCGTATCGGTCAATCCATTCAGTCTTGTACACGTTGTTCAGATTACTATGCTCATTCCATGCAAATACCACTGGATGTTCCATGTCGGTATCGACAACAGCCATGACTGTTGTGTAATCATTGTCACCGTTTGGATTCCATTCAAGGTCGTAATACCACTTACGAGGTTGGAAGTTGGGCATCTCATCAGGGTACAGTTTCATTAGCACTTGGTCTTGATACGATACATCAGCCTCGTGCGTCCAACGGTCACATCGGTCTTTGAGT
>CERJ01077277.1_pt1 | contig 11371 bp, 9 predicted proteins | sample 530781 | NCBI WGS metagenome assembly CERJ01 (sample SAMEA2620967, study PRJEB7988) | marine metagenome | biome: marine biome (ENVO:00000447); feature: deep chlorophyll maximum layer (ENVO:xxxxxxxx); material: "saline water (ENVO:00002010), including plankton (ENVO:xxxxxxxx)" | depth 30 m
CAATTAACTCTAATTGATGAATCAGGATCACTTGTAGATTTTAATGATGATTATTCAGGTTGTAGTGGATATACTTCTTATATTAATTGGACAGCAAATTATACAGGTACTTTATATGTACATTTAAATCAATATAATTGTGCAACAAATCAAACTTGCACACAAGTGATGATTTTAAGAACTGCTAATTCTAGTGGTGGTGGAGGTGGTGGAAACAGTAATGAAGTTACAATTGGAGATCCTAATTCTACCTTACAAAATGGAAGAGTTCCAGCATATGGATATTATGATTATAGTTGGAGTGCTTCTATATATACTGCTGCTGAACTTGGTGGAATCCCTTTAAATATTGATAAAATAAGTTGGAATGTGACCAATAATAATTCAATGACATTAAATAACCAAGAAATATGGATAGCAATGACTCCTGAAGAAATATTTAATGATGGAACGATGCCTGATGTTGGTAATGGTCCTTGGGATGGGTGGAAAAAAGTATATGACGGAACATTAAATTTTGTTCCTGGATGGAATGAAATAATATTACAAGGTTTATATAGCTATGATGGGACTCAAAATTTATTAGTTAAAGTAATTAATAACCACGGCTCTTGGGCATCTAGTTATCCTGAATTTCAATATACAGCTAAATCAAATTCAGTTGTATACAACTACAATGATGGAAGTCCTCCATCAACAAGTGGTTATAGAAATTCCTACAGACCCAATACTACATTTGGGCATCAAGGTGGTGGATCATCTTTACCTATAACATTAATATCATTTGGTGCAGAAAGTAACAGTGATAATGAAGTTATAGTCAATTTTTCAGTAGCATCTCAAATTAATAATGATAAATTTTTAATTGAAAAAAGTAAAGATGCTTACGAATGGAGCCTTGCAGAGGAATTACCAGGGGCAGGAAATTCTAACACACAAATGGATTATACTATTATTGATAAAACCCCTTTTGAAGGAATATCATATTATAGATTAACTCAAATTGATTATGATGGGGAATTTGAAACATTCCACCCAGTTTCAGTTAATATTATACCAGATAAAGTTATTGGGTTAAATATTATACCAAATCCAGCTATTGATTTTATTAATTTAGAATTAGTTTATAGTGAAGGAAGACACCCAGTTAATCATGACATAAAAATATTCAATTCTAAAGGTGAATGTGTGTATAAAATGTTTTATCTTGGAGAATTAAATAATTTTAATATTAATGTTTCAAAATATCCATCAGGTTATTACTTAGTTAAATCAAAGAGTGATAATTTAGAAGGAGAAGGCAAATTCATAAAAAATAAATGATAGAACTGTTACTTTTAATTATCGCTATACTTTTACTCTACATTATACTTCCAGTAGTTGCGATATATGTTATTATAAAAACCATCCTCAAAGAAAACCCAAGAACACTAAAAGTATGGTTTTACAGAACAGCAATGTCTATTGACAAGTTTGCAAATGTAAACGCAGCAGAACTTTTTAACGATATATTTATAAAGAAGGGAGGATATAAGTTCGGTCACCCTGATGAAACTATTTCGTCTGTAATAGGAAAAAACCAACTCACTAAAACTCTAACAAGAGCGGGTAGATTCCTTAGACGTGTATTAGATAAAATAGAATTCAACCATTGTTTGGATTCCATAAATGAAAATGTTACGAACACAAAAAAACAATAATTATGATTAAAGAAAAAACAACACCGACAAAAGAAGAGGCAAAAACAACAGTAAACGAAGCTCCACAGCCCGTAACTGAAAAGGTTAGTCAAGAACTTTTAGGTGAAATTCAACAGTTACAAGATGAATTTACTTTCGTTCAAACTGCGTTAGGTAGAATTGAAGTAGATTACATTAGACTCGGAGTCCAAAAAGACGAAATGAAGTCTAAATTACTAGAATTAGAAGCCAAAGAAACAGACATTGCCAAAAGACTCGAAGTAGACCATGGACAAGGTACATTGGATCTTGGTACTGGAGAGTTTACGAAACAGTAATACGGTTTTGGGTATTCTTCTATATTTATGATAGAACAAATAAAACACAAATTTTAAATATTATATAGATGGCAGAAAGAATAGTTTCCCCAGGCGTATTTACAAGAGAAAATGATCAAAGTTTTCTACAAGCAGGGGTAGCATCAATAGGTGCTACCATTGTAGGCCCAACCGTTAAGGGACCTGCATTTGCACCAACAGTAGTTAGAAGTTTCTCAGAGTTTGAAGCGAAGTTTGGTGGTCAAAGTCAATACACATATGTACCCTTCTCAGTAAGAGATTACCTATCAAAGGCAGGGTCAGTAATCGTAGTAAGAGTATTAGCAGGTGGAGGATATACCTTTGATGGTGCTTCTAGACAATTAGTAGCAGCCGTATCAGGTAGTACTATTTTAACAGTATTCCAACCTAGTTTAAATACTGATGATACGACAATAGAATTAGGAAATACATTATCTTCTTCTTTAGGAACTTCTCCTATATCAATGTCAAATGCGTTTGGTATTGATTTTAGTGGTAGTGCTTTCCAATCAGCGTATTCTGTAACTGCTTCATTAAATCCTCAAAGGGACGATTATGTTACTAGAGTTTTAGGAACTTCTCCTATGAATTCAGATGGAACTACAGATAAAGCTTTTTGTTATTTGAATTTTAAAGATGAACAAAATTCAATAGTTAATCAAACAGTAACGTCTACTGTATCAGTAGCAACCGCTGAAATAGATTATTCTGGAGGAGTACCTAGTGTATTTGAGGGAATTAGAATAGATAACCCATCAGGAGATTTAGTAGCTATATTAAGATCAGGTAGTTTTTCCTTTTACAATTCTGCACTTAATGTTGGTTTTTACCAAAGTGCAGGTTTAACAGGATTAAGAGATATTATTAATAACAATGCTGAATTATCTGCCAATTTATCAGCTTCTATAAATGGTACTACGTTTCAATTAACAAGTTCATTAGTTGGAGCCGCAGGTAATGGATTTAATATTATCACAGGTTCAAGCGGGGCAGATATAGGTAGCCCATCAACACCTGTTTTCACTACAACAACTGGAGGAGTTAGTCTAACATCAGCAGTACCATCAGAAGTAAACTTAGTAAAAAATATAGCTTCATGTGCTTTTACATCAACAGCAACTGAGGGATATGATCATGCATCGACTCCTTGGATTACTTCACAAATCTTAGATGCAGGTGGATCAACTTCGAACTTATTTAAATTCCACCATTTAGCAGATGGAACACCAACAAATAAAGATGTTTACGTTTCTATCGCAGGTTTAAAAGAACCAGCAGACATAAATGATGTAGAACAATATTCAACTTTTGATGTTTTAATTAGAAAATACGGAGACACAGATAGAAAAGCTTCTATTGTAGAACAATATACGGGAGTTAATTTAGATCCTGATTCACCTAATTATATATCAAGAGTAATTGGAGATAGATATAACGAATATGATTCAACTCTTGAAAAAGTAGTAACTAAAGGAGATTACAATACAACAGGTAATTATCTTAGAGTAGAAGTTAACCCAGCGGTAAGAGATAAAGCATACAGCCCTAAACTCTCACCAAAAGGATTCTTAGCCCCTACTCAAACAATTACAGGATTTACTGGATATGATTTAGTTGCTCCAACATATAAATTACAACAACATTTAGATAAATCAGGAACCAACCCTCAAAACTATAGCTCTAGAGCATATTTAGGATGGGATTTCTTGTTAGCAGATAATGGAAATTATATTAATCCAGTTCCATCGAGTGCTGCATCAGCGGTAGCTAGAAATTACAGTAATGCTGGAAATGGTTCAGCCGTTACTTTAACGAATTTCAACACAGACAACTTATTTGGCCATCCAAGTTCATCACTTTGGGTAGGTTCATTAAGTGCTAGTTTAGATTCAACAGGAGCAGCAGGACCTGCACAGTCACAATTACAATTTAGTATACCAATGCAAGGAGGATTTGATGGTATTAGCCCACAAAGAATCATAAATGTAGGCGAAGATTTATCAGCAACAAATTCATTTGGATTTGATATAAGTTCTACAAGTGCAGTTGGAACAACGGCATATAAGAAGGTATTTAACATATTATCAAACGATGATCAATACGACTTCAATGTACTCACCACTCCTGGTATCTTGCAATCATTATCGCCTGAAATAGTTAATTCAGCAATTGATATGGTTGCAGAAAGAGGAGATGCTTTTTACCCATTTGATTTATCACCAGTAGGAGCGTCAGTTGGTTCAACAATAAGTCAAATACAAAACTCAGGAATAGATAGCAACTATGCTGCTACTTACTACCCATGGGTTAGAGTCTTAGACTCAAGTATTAATAAACCAGTATATGTTCCACCATCAGTAATTTTACCAGGTTTATATGCTCAATCAGATAGTAGAGCAGCTGAATGGTTTGCACCTGCAGGTTTAAATCGTGGTGGTTTAGGTGGAGTATTAGAAGTTAAAAACCCACTTAAAAGAACTGAAAGAGATAGCTTATATGAAGAAAGTATCAACCCAATAGCTACATTCCCAGGACAAGGAGTATGTATATGGGGTCAGAAAACACTTCAACAACAACCATCAGCACTTGATAGAATCAACGTTAGAAGGTTGTTAATAGCCCTTAAGAAATTTATTGCATCTAGTTCTCGTTATTTAATATTTGAAAATAACACAACACAAACTAGAAACAGATTCTTAAACATAGTTAACCCATACTTAGAAAGTGTACAACAAAGACAAGGTTTATATGCCTTCAAAGTAGTAATGGATGACACAAACAACACACCAGATGTTATAGATAGAAACCAATTAGTTGGACAAATTTATCTACAACCTGCTAAAGCAGTTGAATTCATAGTATTAGATTTCAACGTACTTCCAACAGGAGCAACATTTGGATAAAAAATAACAATACTTTTTAGATAATTACATATTTATAATTGAAATAAAACGAAACAAACATGGCAGTATTAGATCCCAATGAAATAATGTTTACCGCTTTTGAACCAAAAGTACAGAATAGGTTCATTATGTATATTGACGGTATTCCTTCATATATAATTAAGAAAATTTCTAGACCATCTGTTGAAATGAACGAAATTAAAGTCGATCATATCAACGTGTATAGAAAGATAAAAGGAAAAGCCCATTGGGCAGACATTACTTGTGATTTGTACGATCCAATTACACCTTCCGGAGCTCAAGCAGTAATGGAGTGGGTACGTTTAGCACACGAATCAGTAACAGGTAGAGATGGTTACTCTGATTTCTATAAAAAAGATATTAGAATTAACGTTTTAGGTCCTGTTGGAGATGTAGTGGAAGAATGGATTTTAAAGGGAGCATTTGTTAAGACAGCTAACTTTGGCGATATGGATTGGACAGCGGGTGAAGCATTAGCAAACATCAACTTAACAATTGGTATGGATTACTGTATATTAAATTACTAGAAAATAATTTACAAAAAAAAAGAGCACCATTTTGGTGCTCTTCTTTATTTCGCATATATTTATATGCAACAAAAAATGTTAATAAATGGAAAATCAATTTACCCTACCAACTGAAACGGTAGAACTCCCCTCAAAAGGCTTACTATATCCCGAAGGAAATCCACTATCAAGTGGAAATATAGAAATTAAGTATATGACTGCTAAAGAAGAAGATATTTTAACTAATAGTTCTTACATTCAAGATGGAACAGTAATAGATAAATTACTTAAATCTTTAGTTGTAACCCCAATAAATTTTAATGATATTTTAGTAGGTGATAAAAATGCTATTATGGTGGCTGCTCGTATTTTAGGATATGGTAAAGAGTATATGTTTCAATATCTAGACGAGGAATATACAATAGATTTAACTTCTTTAAAAGATAAAGAAATTAATGAAGACCTATATAAAAAGGATGGAAATAATTTTGAATTTACTCTACCAAAATCCCAATTACCAATTACTTTCAAGTTATTAACTCAAAATGATGAACAAAAAATTGAAAGAGAATTAAAAGGTCTTAAAAAAATTCACAAAAAAGCACTCCCAGAATTAACAACTCGTTTAAAACATATTATTACTTCTATAAATGGAGATTCAGAACCTAAAACTGTTAGAACTTACATAGATAACGCAATGTTAGCTGCTGATGCAAGAGCTTTAAGAAAATATTATAAGGAGATATCACCCGATATTGAAATGATATTCGAATTTACAGATAACAGAGGAGAGGAAAGGGAGGCCTCTATCCCTATAGGGGCGAGCTTTTTTTGGCCTGACTCCGACATATAGACCTGTATTTTTTGAAGAAGTATTTTCCCTGACTTATCATGGTAAGGGAGGATTTAATTATTGGGATGTTTACCACATGCCTATTTGGCTTAGAAGATTTAATATCCAAAAGATAAACGAAATTATAAAGAAACAAAACGAAGAAATCGAAAAAAGTCAAAATGGCTCTACTCCCGATTTAAGTTCTGTATCTCGTCCAAACATTCCTGACAAATCCTCATACAGTTTTAAAGCATAAATAATAAGAGCATTTTTCGCTTATATTTATTACCACAAAAACACAATTCATGGCTACTGACTCCCCAAAAGATAATGCAGAATATTTGAAAAATCTAAACCTTGAAGACGTAAATGCGTTAGGTTCAGAGTTAGAAAATATGTCGAGGAATATAGCTGAAAATTTTAATAATATATTAAAAAACAATAATGGCTTAGCTGAAAAATTAAATATTTCAAAACAGTCATTCTCAGCAATCTCTAACATAGCAGAAAGTGTAGCTAGTTTTTCTCGTAAAGAACTCATAGACAGAGATAACATTAATAAACTTAATGACAAGGCTAAAATAATAGCAGGAGAGAAAGTTAAACTAGACAGACAGATAGCAGCGGTAGGAAAACAATTACCTACTCTTAAGGGAAAAGAAGCAGCAGCAGCTAAAAAATTATTAACTCAACTAGGAAAACAATATGATGTTACAGAAGGGACTGAACAAGAACTCCAAAAAATTATAGGAGCACAAAAAACTTTAGATAGAAAAACAGCTTTCTTTGATAAACTATCTGATATAGCAAAATCTATTCCTGGTTTGGGTCCTGCCATAGCGGGACCTTTTAATGCTGCTTCGAAAGCAGCCCGAGAAATGGGGTCTAAAGGAGGAAGTAGTGTACAAGTAATGGGGGCAGGTTTTAAGGCTATGTCAAGCGAAGTTTTCAGCATGAAAGCTATATTAGGATTTGTGATGGATTTACTTTTTGGAATGGATAAAAGGACCACTGCCATCCAGAAAAACCTTAATATGACTGCTGATGAGGCTGTAAAAGTAGAAAATAGTATGAGGGCTGCAGCAGTTGCATCAGGAGACAATATGATCAATACTGATGGTATGTTGAAATCTCAATTAGCTCTATCGGAAGCTTCTGGAGTGTATAATCTAAGGACTAATGAAACCTTAATTAGCATGACTCAATTAACTGATCGAATGGGGTTAAGTAATCAGGAAGCAGCTAGATTTGAGAAATTTTCAGTAGTTAATGGTAAAAACCTCAAAGAAATGACGAGGCAAACCGCTGCTACTGGGGTCAATATAATGAAGGCTAATGGGTTAAATATAAGTGGTAAAAAAATATTACAAGACGTAGCTAAAATAACAGGTCAATTAGCAACTAATTTAGGTAATAACCCAATAAAAATTGCTAAAGCTGTAGCAGCAGCAAGATTATTGGGTACTACATTAGAAGGGGTAGCTAACATAGGAAAACAATTAGTTAATTTTGAAGATAGTATAACAAAAGAATTAGAAGCTGAACTCTTAATAGGAAAAGACCTTAACTTAGAAAGAGCTAGAGCATTAGCTTTGGCAGGAGACCAAAAAGGATTAGCAGAAGAATTAGCTACTCAAGTAGGGACCCTATCAGAATTCCAAGGCATGAATGTTATCCAACAACAAATGTTAGCAGCTGCTATGGGGATGGGAGTAGATGAAATGGCAAACATGCTCGAACAACAAGAGATGCAAAACGGAATGAAAGAGGAACAAGGTACTATTGAAGAACAAACCTTAGAATCTATGAATATGCAAGTAACTCTTATGGAGGAATTGAAGGGTATGATGGAGAAAGTAAAAGAAAAAATTCAAACAATGTTAGATGGCCCTATAGGAAGTGTATTAAATGCTTTTAAGAGTATTGTCAAAAGTGGATGGGGATTATATACAGTTATAGGTCTCATAACTACAGTAGGTTTAGTTAAAATGGTTAGTGGTATAGGAAATGCAGTCAAAATGCTTAGAAAAATGAAAATAGCATCCAGAGCTGCTGCCGTAATGGATATTGTTGGTTCAGCTTTTAAAAGTGTAGGGTGGGTTCCTCTAGTTGGTGCTGCTTTAGCGGGGGCAGCAGTTGGTGCAGGTATGGCTTATTTAGCTACTGCAGATGACTTGATGTCTCCACCAGGATATGGTAGTAGAGTTTTAACCTCTCCTGCAGGTTCATTTGCCCTAAACGACGGTGATACAGTTCTAGCAGGTACCAATTTAGGTGGTGGGGGTGGAAATGATGCAGCTATGGAGAAAATCTATGATAGAATCGAAAGATTAGCTAGTAGACCAAATATTATGATGATAGATGATAGAGTATTAGGGGAGGCAGGATCTGCGGATATTTCTACATATGGTGGATATCCTAGTATTATAGGTTAAACTTTGCTATATTTATAACAAACACCAAAACACAAAATTATGGGACTAAAAGATTTATTATTACAAGGCCAAACAGCCAACAACCAATCATTGGAAGGCAATAAGGGACCTCAATTTGCTGAGTATGTTAATACAGCATACTCTGTAGGGCAAGAACCAGGACCACCAAACGTAATTGGTGATACAATTGCAGAAAGAGGATTAACTCAAGATTATAACTATACTTACGGAAATTCATCAGCAACAGCTGTAGCATCCCAATTAGATTTAAATGGAGCTAAAGGCCCTCAATTCTCATTTTATAGAAATAGTGCATATTATAACCTTACAGAACTAGACCCTGCAGGAGGACCTGATAATATTGTTGATACTATTGCGGAAAGGAGTTTAACTCAAGATTATAATTACACTCATGGGAATTCGTCCGCTACAGCAGTAGCATCACAATTGGATTTAAATGGGCAGTTGCCTGCAAAATACACAGATAATTTGCCCACATAATAATGGCTTTAAAAGATCTATTAACAGAAGAAGATTTTCAATCCATATACCTTCAATCTTTCCCTTTACACGAGGAATTTAATTATGGAGCGGGACCTATTATTTCTACGGGATTAAATAAAAGTAAAGACAGTGTTCTTAATTTTAAAGCTATCCCTTTTGGAAAGGATCAACCTAAAGGGGGAAATTCAAGACAACCATACATTATATCAAATATCCCTGAAGGAACTGAAAATTATGCTTTTAAACCATACGCTCTTTTTGGGGATTCTGAAGTAGGATTAACAAGTGGAGGTGAAGGAGTCTTAGAAACTATAAATTCAGTATCAAGTGGTCTTATTAGGGGGGGAGCTATATCAGCAGGAATTCATTCAGCTACTGATGCTTTAAGATTGGCTCAATTTGGAATAGATTTAGAAAAAGGTATACCTTTTATAGCTAAACAGGTAGGTTTACAATTAAGTAATGTTAAAATGGAAGCTCCTTCTAAATCGGCTTCACTTCTTAATAACAATAGAATATACAACTTAGGAGTTAATACAATAGCTCAAGCAGGAGTAAATGCTTTTGGGTTACATTTTAGAAGACATGGATTACTCCCATCTCCTTCAGAAGGACAAAATGATGATACTGGATATTATAAATTAGCTACAAGAAATAATCTAGCCAACGATAATAGATTAGTAACTTTACTAGACCAACAATCTAAATCAGACCAAAAAGGTTTACTACCTGGTGAAAAAGAATTTTTCAATGAATTATATAGTTATTCAGGAGGTCCTAAATCAGTATATGGCATAGGAAAGACAACTATAAGATCATATGTAAATACTTTAAATCAAGATATATTTTTTAATGAAGATAGTGAATTAGGTACTCCTAAACTTTATAATTATCTTTCCTTAGATCAACCCTCTTCTCAAGCCCAGAAAGCAGGAAATAATGAAGGGCCCTCTATTGGAAATAATGGGAAAGTTTATTTAAATAAATTATCCGACTTTAGAAGACTTAAAGCAGACAAATCTACAGGAGGGTTAGGAGCTTCCTACAATAAAGTATCTTCTGATTATGGGTTACTTAATATGGAAAGGAGATTAGGAATAGGTACCGGGTATGATGAATTTAATAATCTAGGTATCATAAGAGCTGTTTCTAAAGAAGATAAAAGTAATCCACAAACTAAGGATTTAGTTAAGTTTTTTATAGAAGCCGTTAATAATGATAATCCTGAAGAATCTGATTACATATTTTTTAGAGCATTTATAGATAGATTTACCGATAATTATTCCTCTAAATGGAAAAAATATAATTTCGTTGGAAATCCCGAACCTTTTTTCAACTACGATAGTTTTGATAGAGACATTAATATATCTTTTAAAGTGATAATCTTTCGACAAGAAGAACAAAGAAGTGTATATACTAGACTAAATGCTTTAATATCTCAGTTAATGCCCGATTATAAATCAGGTAATACTAGAGCAAGAGCTCCATACATAAAACTTACATTGGGAGATTATTTAAATAGAGTTCCTGGTTTTATTTCTCAGTTAAGTATTGATCCTGTCCAAGAAGCAGCTTGGGAAATTAATTTATACGATGATGAAACTATTCAAAGTTTACCTCAGGCCCTAAACGTTAACCTTAAATTCCAACCAATACACAATTTTGTACCTAAAAAAGTAACAAAAAATGACACAGATGTTCCTTTTATAACTTTAAATTCTAGAGTAAAAGATGGACTTAGTAATACTCAATATATTATAGGGGGGGAAAGTAAAGATGGAATTCCATTAGATAGTTATAGTCGAGATATAGAGTCGGATTTAAAAATAACACAAGAGACGATAAATAAATCACTAGAAGAAGAAGCAGAAAGAGCAGAAGAAATATCATTAACCTCTCAATTTGGCTCAGGTGTTGAAGTCAATACTTCACCCTTTGGTCAAGAAGTAGGAGGAATAGATCCTAACTCTAAAGACAACCCCTTTAATTTTTAAGATAAAATGGCTCTATACAGAAACATAAACATAGACATAAACTTTAAAAAAGGTAAAAGATATTTAAATTCTACTAAATATCCCTCTATTCCTATAAACGATAGTGACATTCAAATATTAACAGATTCAGGAGAC
>CERJ01006171.1_pt1 | contig 11185 bp, 6 predicted proteins | sample 530781 | NCBI WGS metagenome assembly CERJ01 (sample SAMEA2620967, study PRJEB7988) | marine metagenome | biome: marine biome (ENVO:00000447); feature: deep chlorophyll maximum layer (ENVO:xxxxxxxx); material: "saline water (ENVO:00002010), including plankton (ENVO:xxxxxxxx)" | depth 30 m
CGTCTTCCTAGCATCTTGTGTATCACCTACTTCTAACTTAAATACATCAACATCGAGTTCTTTCATTTGAAGTTCAAACTCTTGTTCAGCTTTTTTAAGTTCAAGCATTTGTTCTGGTGTAGCTTCTTGTATAGCTTTCTCAATAGCCTTTGGTGTATTAGGGACTCCTAACACATCCGCTATCATGTTTGCAGCCATACCACCCATTGGACCGCCTAGAGCAGTACCTATTGTAGGTGCAACCGCTCCTACTAGATTCTTTAACATATCTTTCATGCTTCTTCGTCCTTATATATAACTTCCATTAAGTCTTCAAACATATTTCTAAAATCGTCTAGACTCATGAAGGGCATATCTTGTTTTATTTGATGTAGACAATATTGCCTATAGCATCCTTCTAGTTGATCCTCTAAGTACAATATCATTATACGGTCCTTATTTTAATTTGTCAATAGCTAGAACAAAATCTTCTACTCTAACTGGTGTTTGCTCTTTCCATTTAGATTGTCCGTCCTTTCCAGAGCCTGTTGAGACTTGTTTTATAGCCTCATCGTAGTCTTTACTAGCCAAGGCTCTATAGGCTGACGGGAACTTATCCATCCATCTAGTACCTAGTTGAAAGTTTACTGAGCCTAGTGCAATAATAAAGTCTGTATCTTCTATCCCGAGGTCTTGAATCTGTTGTGCTGCAGCCTCCCATGCTTTCACAGCATCTTGTTCTAACCATGCATTTCTTTGTTCTTCGGAAACCTGATCACCTACTTGGTATACTTGACGTTCTCTTTCTGTCAAGAGATGTCCAACACCACATGTAGGCTTGCCTAGTGTATCAAGGTATACGCATTCTTCGTTACCTTCTCTAAGTTCAAGGTGTTCTAAGTAGTCGTTGTATTTCATGATCCTAACATTTTGTAAATTAAATGCTCTTCAATTTCATCGGTAGCCAAACCACCATCAGTAAAGTTAAATTTCTTACCTTCACCTTTTTTGAAAAATCTGTCCACTTCAAATTGTTTATCTGTTGACTTAGTCTTTTTAATATTTTTTGCAAGCACTAAAGGACCTACTTGTATAACTTCTGATGCAGAAACTACAGGATCACCTGTTGCTTTTTCATAAAAGTAACTGTGTCTATATGGGTTAAAACCAACCTGTGTCCATTCAGGATTATTTAAAAGTTCTTTAGCTTTTTTGTTTAAAAATTCAGGGTCGTGTTTTTTCCATTTTCCAAACATTCTTCCTATCGTAGTTTTAGGTTTACTCGTAGCAATATTAAAAGCAGCTAATGGATTACTTTTAAACTCAACATCTTTTATCCATCCAGTTTGAGCATATGCTTTAGCTTTACCTGATGTTTTTGTTCCGTCATGTATAGAAACAATCCATGTATCATATTGATTGTAAGCAGGTATATCTAAACGTAAACCTACTAACTCATTTTGTTTTAGTGTTGTATTAACATTTAAGATACCTTTTTCTACTTGATCTGATTTTAAAGCTGCAGCTATTTCTACATTTGTAGGCATAGGAGGAACTTCTTTTGCAAGTTTTATAGGCATCTGCTCTCTAACAACTCCTATATATTCGTCTTGTTTTATATCACCTTCTTTTAATTTATTTGCAGCAGCAACAACTTCGTTATTACGCTCAACTCTTTGAGGTAAGCCTGACTGTTCTTCTTTTATTTTAACTTCAATATCTTTATCGGCTCTCCATTTTGTTATAAATTTTTCATCAATACCTAACTCATCATAAGCATTTTTTATTATTTTTGATAATGGACCGCCTATACCTAAAGCAACTCTATCTCTTTGATAAAGTGCAGTATAAGGTTCACCTGTAAAAGGATTAACTCTTTCTTTGGAGTCTTCTTTTACATAAGGAACATCATCAACTTTATACTCATCTCCTATTGCACCGCCTGTATTTTTTAAAAGTCTTTCCAATTCAGATAAAGTTTCTCTATTAGGATCATCTTTAATATCTACTACACCTGCTTTACGTAACATATTTTTGAAGTCTCTACCAAATGGAGTAACATCTAAAACATTAGAAGCAACTCCAACATAATCATCTGCTCTAACATTAAGTAAAGATTTCTTAGGTACTCTAACTAAATCATCCATTAATGATAAAACTGGAACCATTGATGTAACTGGAGATGTAGCTCCCGGACCTGCAAAAGCATTAGCAATTTTATCTACTTGAAAAGGAACATTACCTGACAATGTAAAAGCTTGACCTAGCCATTTACTTGAAAATCTTTCAGGAACATTGTCTTCGTTTTCAAAGTAGGCTGATGGACTAAAAGCAATTTGCAATTCTCGGACACCCCCATATAAAGATAGAGCAGCTAACATTCTAACAGCTTGTTTAGTATCACCATCTTCAATACGTGTAAGTAACGCATTTGTCTGTGTTGTTTTAGCTTGTGCCCATGACAAGAATTGTCCTAGTGCTCGTATTCCCGGATTATTAGATTGTGCAAAAAGTAATCTATTACCTACTGTTGGTATTAACGCATCTCTTTCAGCAGATTTAAAACCGGCAGTATGTAATATTTTTTTACCTACTGCATCTTTATAAGCTTCTTCTGCATTTGTAAATTGACGTAAAACTTTTAACTCATTTTCTCCTAACCCTAAAGCTTCTGCTTCTGTTTTTAATGAACTTTTAAATTTTTTCTTTTTAGATATGTCAAATGCACGATATACTCCTGCATCATAAGCCCTAGCCCTTGCATAGTTTGTTATCCTTTCTAACTGTACAATTTGAAAAAATTTCCTATTAAAATCTGCGATTCCTTTTTGCCAAACATTATTAGGATTGACTCCAAATTGCAACGCTCTTAATTCATTTTCAATTTGAGAACTATATTTGATACCTAATCCCTGATCAGCAAAGGTTTTACCTTCTCTAAATTGTTTACCATATGCTCTTATCACAGGCATAAAACCACTATTCTGTAAAGGTTGTATTAAGTCTCCTAAACTAGGTATGGCTACACGAGTCAGCATAGTACTGTTAGCTAATCCTGTTAAGCCTGCTACTGTTGTTTGTGCTGTATCGCTCCATCTTTGATTAGCTTGATACAAACCAAAGTAACCATCTATAGAATTATTTAATTGATCTAATTCTTTCTGTTTTAATTTCCTACTTCTAATACCTTTAGGGTCTACTTCTTCAATAGAATATTTATCATGGACTTGTTTTCTAATACTTCTTAATAGCTCGCCTTTTGGTCCAAAGGTTCTAGCAAACTCAACACTCTTTGTTGTGTTATTTACTAATGTTTGTAAAGTTAAACGAGGATCATTTATCAAAAAATCCTCCATTAATAATCTTGATTTTTGATCTGTTAGTATTCTTTTCTTTTCAAAGTTTTTAGTTAAAGGGATAATGACATTATTGTTTTTATCAAAAACTGTTTTAGTTTGTAAGCCTGCTAATGAAGCTGTAAATTCATCTGCTATTTTTTCAATTCGAGTAGAGTCTTTTAATGGATGTAAACTATTTTGTTGTGCAATAGCAGAATATAATTTTTCTTTAAATTTAACAGGAGACTTGTGAATTGCATCCCAATCCCACATTTGCGTAAGACCATAAACTTCATTTTCATCAAGCCTATTCCAAACAATACCTACATCATCTACGGAATTTGCAATTTCATCTGTAAATTTTTGAATATTATCCCTATATAAAAGAACTTTACGTGCTTTATCTTCAGAAAATTTAGCAAATACATCCTGCTCTGTTATGAATCTATTCTGTAATTTACCTGCAGCTATAGCCATCTCATCATCAATAAACGGAAGCACCTCTTCATTTATAACTCTACTATATTCTTGTATAGCTAACATCTCTCTCTCTTCTACAGATAAAGATGCCTTACCTTTTAAAGTTGCTCCCTGTTGTTTAAATAACAATTTACTAGTAGTGTCTAATGGACCTCCATACGCACTTAATCTAGAAGCAGTAGTGCCCGCAGTATTAATTTTAGCCCACGTAGCTACGCTTCTTCTTAATTGCTTTTCAACAACTTCTTCAGCTATCTTTTTATTCTTAAAAGAAAAATCACTTTCTTGTATTCTTTTTTGAAATACTCCTGCTGTAATACCTAAAGCAGTTAAACCCCACATTAAACTACTATCATCTTCATCACCAAAAGCAGAACCAAGACCATAACCTACTGCTCCTCCAAAAATAGGTCTAGTAGTTTCAAACATAATAGAACGAGTTAAATTTTCAGTAAGGTTTCCTTTTTTATTTAACTCAACTGCAGCCGATAATCCAACATCAGCAATATTATTAGCTTGGTCATATAATTTATCATATTGAGAACTACTAGCTTTTCTAGCATTATTTGCAGCTTCTTTTAATTCATCAAAATTCTTGACACCTACCCTAGTATATATTGAATTTAATTCTTCTAAAGGTTGTTTTAATACTTCATCAACATCATAAAGTTTGTTTAATTGTTTATTTAAAACTTCAGATTGATTTATTTGTTTTTTAACTATACCACGTTCTTTATTAATAACAGACTCTCGTATTTTAGATAGTGGAGTATATGTAGGACTAACTTTACGAGCAGGAGCTTGTCTAATTTTATCTAAATCTTCTTTACTTACGACTCTCATTTTTTGATCGTCACGTAAGACAGCAGGTTTTGCTCTTAATTCAGCTAACTCCTTACCATATTGTTTTTCTTTAAGAGATATATCTTTTTCTATTTTTTTCTTTTTACCCTCTAAACTTTTATAGTCTCCACCCCTCATACTTTTTTTAAGTTTAACAGCATCTAAATACGCATATCTAACTTTTTCTAGATCGTTTACAATTTGCCCATTATTGGGGGCATCTTGTAAAGCCATTACACTTTTTTGAACATAAGGTTGGGCTAATGCACTAGACGTAACTTCGTCAAGGTCTGTTAATTCTTTATCAGATAATGTGCCCCTGCCAAATTTTCTAGCCACCACATCTCCTAATAAACTAGAACCACCGCCTATTGTTCCTGCAATAGCTAGAGTTGTTGGATCAACTTCTCCATATAAAGTTTTTTCTCGTAATGCCACGTCTGCTGTAGTTATTCCTGCTCCGGTAGCAGCTACAGCAACCTTTCCAGATTTAGCAATTTTGGTCCAAGGAACTAAGAATGTTATAGGGTCTGCTAAAGCAACACCTACTCTTCCTGATAATATTGCAGCATCTTCCTCTTTTTCTTTTAATCCTTTAAATTCAGGGAAGTCTTCATATATATTTGCTTGTCTCTCAGCTTCTATTCTTTTAGAAGCCTCATCAAAAGTTTCTTCTGAAAATGCAGATTGTAATGCTGCTTTACCTAATCTATAAGCACTCCCTATTATAGCAGGCTCTTGAGCAGCCCCATATGCAAATTTTCTAGAAGTGTCTATGTTTTCTAGATTTACGGATTGTGCGAAGTCTATAGGTTGAGTAGGAGAAGATGAAGATAAATCTTGCAATTCACTAAACATAGTTTGAAAATCATTAGATTTTTCTTCTTTTTCATCAGACTCTAACTGACTAAAAAGATTTTGAAAATTATTAGACATTATAAATTAACTTAAAAATTCAGATATTCTATCTAGTAGAGTAGGGTCTTTTTCTAATCTTTTTTCTAACGTAATACCCATTCCTCTGGTTGCTTCTTTTACAAATGTATCCATACTGAAACCAAACAACTCTTCAAATTGCTCTTGTTTGTTTTGAGATTCTTTTAGTTTTTGTTCATAAGCATCATATTCTGAAGCAGTTAATGTATATTTAAATCTAGGTTTAGAAACAGAGCTTCTTCTTATATCTACAATCATATTAGTAACATTATCTAAAACACTTTGTTCTTTTTCTTGTGCTTCATCACGTGCTTGTTGCTCTCTTCGTTTGTCAGGTATTCCTGCTTCTATTTGATATTTACTGTATACATTTCTATCATCTACACTTTCATCAAAAGTTAATGGAAAGTCTCCTCCTAACTCTTCACCATACTCTGCTTCAAAACTTCTAGCAAATTCTTGTCTAAATTCATCCGTTAAACCTCTCCATTTTTTCATGGTAATCATTCTTCTTGCTTCTTCTGCATTCGTAGGAATACCTGTATTTTCATACTCTTCTTTTTCATATGGTTGACTATCAAAAACATATTCATCTTTAGTAAAGCCACTAAACAAACCTTCTTTATTCGCTAAACTAATACCACGTAATTGTGTTTTTAATGCATATTCAATTGCTACTGGTTCTAAATTTGTATTTAGTGTACCTTTCTCAACAATACCATATCTAATTGCATAGTCAGCATTACGTATAACTTCGTCTAGAAAATATGACATTTCTCCCTCATTTAAGTTTTCAATTTTTTCGGCTTGCTTTTCAGGTAATCTAGTAATTTTAGAAAGTATAGCATTTTTTGTTTCTTGAACATTAAAAGAAGATTGTGGTAAAGGTACAATACCTTCTCTAGTTATAGCACTATATAATCTTTTATCAGATTGTTTTTCAGATTGTCTTAATTTATTTAGTAATTGATTTTCAGTTAATACTTCATCTACAAAATTAGTTTGTTTCCAATTACTCCAATCAGCCACATACTCACTCCTATCTTTCGGTTTTAATCGTATAGATACTGAAGGCTTTAACATGTCTCCCATTTCCTTTTCAGTAAACATTGTAAATGATTCGTTACCGTCTACGTCTGTTATTATTTTATAGGCTTTACCATCCCTAAACTCAATTCTAGTTTTTTCTTTTCTAAACTGACCTTTGGCAGGATTAAATAAATCTAGATCAGCAGCTACTTGAGTACTAACTCCTGCTTTCCCTGTACCTCTTCTAGATTCTAATAAATCAGGAGAATATGTTGTTTTAGTTTTATCTATATCAGCAAGTTCAATTGGATCACGCCATCCAACTTTTTCTGCTATAAAATTGAATACTCCTGCAGGAACTTCTTTTTTCTGCATATCTCGTAATGGTGAAATATATTCTTCTAATGTAGGAGCAGGCATACTAACTCTATTTTTGTTATAAGCATCTAGTTTAACTTGAGCAATCCTATCTAAATCAGCTAAATAATCTTTAGAAAATTCATCATTTGCATCTATAGTACTAAAATCTGCGTTAGAATATTTAGGTAGTTTAGCTAAGTCAGCAGCAGCTAATGTTCTTGCATGATACATAGCCCCATCACCATTTTCTATAGCATCTCTAAAACCTTTCTGACTGTCATACTCTTTTTGAAGTCTATTATAATCTGCTTTTTCTTTTATAATTAATTTTTCAATTTCGTTGTTGCGTTCATCTAAATTTCGAGTTGCTCTATTTTTCATTATTTGATCAATAGTAGAAATTCCTGCAAGCCAATTTTCAATTTTTACATCTTTAGCAACTCTTTTTTGATATTCTTCATCTCGTCTTTGTTTTTGCTGCAACAACTGACTTCCATATTCTACCGAGGAAAGATTTGTTGGGTCTATTTTATCTACCATTTTATGTTCTCTCTAATAAACTATTATTTTTTTCTTCTTTACGTCTTTCCAAAAGACTAACCAGTTCTTGAGGAGGTTCAAAATTTTCAACCACTTCTAATGCTTCTTCTGGTACAGATTGTTTAGTAATTTGTGATGGTCTTAAATCTTTAAACTTTAAATGTTGACTCATTTGAGAATTTATATTTTGTATATCCTCTAAAGATTTTTTATCATTTTCTTCTTCCTCTTCTTCATAAGATTCAAACGTATCTCCTTCATATAATAAATAATCAATGCCACACTGCTCGGCAATAGATGCTAGTATATACATAGTAGGCTCTATTAGTAACATCATTAAATCTGGATTCCATTTACCTTCTTGGAATCCGGCTTGAAGAATTAATGACGCTAAACTACCAACGGGCATACCATCTGCTAAAGTTAAAGCAATCATTTCATATGTTTCTTTTTCATATGAATCAGCAACAATTTCCATAGTAGCAGAAGATACGTTTGTAAACTTAGGAGGTTGCTCCCAAGGATACTTAGTATCAGGGTCATTTGTTAATGACTGTCCGGGAACAGGTCTTTCAAAAGGTGTTCTTCCCCCGAAACCTTCTACATTTATTAACTCATCTGGATTGATTGACATTTATATTCTCCTTAACTAGCTAACAGGGTCGTGTCGTAAATATGTCCTGCTTGTTTATATTTGTTTAATAAACTTAACGCAGTGGTAGGTGAAGGGCTTGGTAAACTCGTTTGAGATGCAAACTGCTCCATTGGCATTTGTCCATATAGTCTTTCTTCATTTGCTGATAATGCACTAATTGCTCCTGAAGTATCGCTCCTTCCTTGAACATAAGGATCAGGAGGGCTTGCTAATAAACTTGCAACTGTCATACCTTCTCCAATAGTAGTATTTCTTACAAACTTTGGTAGGTTAGTATCTTGGAGCGGAGCATAACCTAATGATTTATCATATACTTCTGTTAAAGTTTTAGACTCATCTAAAATATCTGCAACTCTAGGAAAGTTCCTTTCTATAAATCCGGGTTGTTTAGGGTCTAAAGGAGGTAGTTTAGGATCAGTTAAAGTTAAATCTGGTGTAATTTGTTCTGGTGTAAGTTTAGCGAAATCAACTCCTTGAGGCTCTAGTAAAGAAGTTGTAGGTGGTTTACTAATATTCCCTACCCTACTTGTTTCTTCAATCAGTCTTCCTCCTGCAGTTTCTGTTCCTGCAGTTACAATACTACCATCTGTTGTAGTTCTTACAGCTTGTTCAGTTACATCTGTAGGAGATGGCATACCGGCAAGTTTATCTCCAATTATATCTGCTTTTTGTCCTCCACTTACAACTGCATCACTTGCAAAATCAACTGATGATCCTGCATTTTTTGCAACTTCATTACTTAATTTTTCAGCAGTTGCTTTTTGTGCTGTTGCAGTTTCACCAAACATTCCTTTAATACCATCGGTAATTGTACTAAACGTAGCATTGGCAGCATTACCCATAGCTCCTAAACCATTAGAAAATGCTGTGCCCATTCCTTGCCCTGCCCATAAAGTACTCGTAAAAGCTTTTGCTCCACTCATCATCCAACCTCCAATAAGCATCATACCGATAGTACCGACAATCTTGCCTAGTTTAGTTTTCATAAGTTTCTTAAAAGGCTTACCAATAGCTTTACCTATTTTCTTTATTCCTTTACCTATCTTTTTAACAAATTTCTTAAGCATAATTTTTACCTTCCATAATCTGGATCATCCGCACCAGTAGCAGTTTGTGTAGTATATCCATTAAAAACTCCTTGAACTGCCTTTAATGCTTGACTAACATTCCTACCTTTATATATTAAACCATCATTACCAAGCGCAGCAATCGTTAATGAAGCTTTACGTTGTAATTCATTTTCAGTTCTTTTAAATCCAAAGTCAGCTTCATCTCTAAGTTCTTGCCATAAAAAAGCTTGAGCTTGCATACTCATACCAAAAGCATTCTGTGCATTCTGTTGATTAATTGCATTTTGTGCTGCAGTATTAATTGTATTTGCCTGTCTTCTCCATTGTGTATTGGCTTGTTCAATAGCCTGTGCATTCTGTACATTCCATTGATTCTTAGCAAACTCTTGTTGAGCATTGTATTGATTAATCTGTGTTTCAAGCTGTGCATTTAATTTAGCAACATCGGCTGCTCTATTTGCATTCTGTGCGGCAATTGCATTTTCTTGTTGAGCATTAAACTGTGTCATTGCATTTTGCTGTCTAGTATTATCCATTGCAACTTGCGTAGCTAAGTTAGCCATAAACTGATTAGTTTGATTTTCACTAGCAGCATTAAACTGTCTAGCTGCATTTGTCGCAGCTTGATTACTTAACATAGCTTGCTGTTCTGCTTGAGCAGTAAACATCTTAGCTTGTTGATCATTAGACAGGTTTGCCATATCCATTTGTAGAAATGCTGCTGCATTCTGTGCAGTTAGTTTAGTTATGTTGTTTGCTTCTGCTAAATTAATCTGTGACTGTATAACTGCATTTTGTATTGCAGCTTGTTGATCAGCACTAGCCTCGGTTAAACTAACTGTTTGTAAGAATTTACTATTACTTAATGCTGTTTGTTGATCAGCACTAAACTGTGCCATATCCATTTTAAAAACATTACTAGCATTAGTCAATGCAGTTTGCTGTGCTCTTTGTGCATTAGCTTCAGCTTCTGCAGCCTCTATACTTCTTTGCTGTGTTGCTGCTTGTTGTAGTGCAGTTGCATTACTTTGAGCAAGAGGCATAGCAGCTTGTATAATAGAATTAAATAAAGCATCTCTTCCTACACTAGAAGCACTTAAACCTCTAGCTGCTAACATTTGTTCTACTTTAGCTACTGCCGGAGAAGCCCATACAGGTATTTCTCCATTTTCCATTCCCTCTAATAAACCATTTAATTGCCCTGTGACTAGAATTTCTTTATCTACTCCTGCAATAATTCCTCTTTCTTCTTCTGTAAAATCTGTAAGCCTATCTTCAAGAGCTTCTATATCATCACCAATTTCAGCAATTTGATCTTCTGTAAGACCTGCATTTCTTAATTGTTTTTTAGCTCTAGTAATTTTTCTTAAACTTGTACCTGCATTAACTGCGGCTGTAGCTTTTGCACCATCACTAATTTTACCTACAACTCTTTCTGTTAAAGCACCTTCCTGTATTTCTACATCTGCTCCTTCAATTTTTTCAACATCTGAAACATCTGCTGCTGCTGCGATTTCATCTTCAGTTAGTTCTGCATCTTCTGATACTTGACCTTGAGCAGCTTCAGCTACTGCAGAATCTGTCTGAACAGCATCCATTTTAGCTGCAGTTATTGTATCTGGTGCAGCAGTTGTAGTAGCAGTACCTGTAGTTGCGGTAGCATCTGTAGACGTAGCAACCCCGGCTGTAGCAGGTGCTAAATCTGCATCAGTCATTTGCTTAGTTTCAGCTTTTATAGTCTCATCAACTTTCTCAGCATCAGGTATAACAGCTTCTTGAGGTACTTCTCCTTTAGCAGAAGACTCAACAGTTTCTGTAGTTCTTGCTATTCTTTCTCGTCTTTCATCCGGATCAACTGAGGGAGGTGGTTCTGTAGGAGTTGGAGTAGGCGTTGGTGTAGGAGTAGGCGTTGGTGTAGCAGTCGGCGTAGGGGTTGGTGTTGGTGTTGGTGTTGG
>CERJ01002642.1_pt1 | contig 11180 bp, 12 predicted proteins | sample 530781 | NCBI WGS metagenome assembly CERJ01 (sample SAMEA2620967, study PRJEB7988) | marine metagenome | biome: marine biome (ENVO:00000447); feature: deep chlorophyll maximum layer (ENVO:xxxxxxxx); material: "saline water (ENVO:00002010), including plankton (ENVO:xxxxxxxx)" | depth 30 m
GTTCCATGATGAACTTATCTTAGAGTTACAAGACTGTAAGAAAGAACAAATAACTGCAATACTTAAGGAGTCTATACAAGAGGTTAATAAAAACCTCAAGTTAAACAGAGAGTTAGATTGTGATATTTCTTTTGGAAAAGACTATTCACAAATACATTAAATGTGCTATACTAAACTTGTATTAATTACAATGGAGATTAAACTATGGCAATAAATAGAGTATCACCCCAAGCAGAGAAGACAGCTACTACTGTAGAATATGTCAATGTGCCAGAAGGTGAACATGAAGGAAGGTTAGTTTATGTAGCAGACTTAGGCTTACAAGAGCGTAACTTTGCCGGTGAATCTAAACCTCCAGCACAGCAAATATCTTTAGGGATTGAGCTAGTGGGACAAGAACAAACCTTGTCCGATGGTAATACAGTACCTCGTATACTGTGGTCTAAACCTTTCAACATATTCCAAACTATGAATGAGCGTGGTAATGAATATAAGTATTACAAGATGTTCGTTCCTACTGCCAGAGATGGTGAAGTAGCAGATTGGGATAGTGTTTTAGGTATGCCAATTAGTATAACGGTAACTCATAGTACGGGTAAAGATGGTAAAACTTATGATAACATAGGTGGTATGTCAGCTATCCCTACTAAGTATCAAGACCAAGTAGCACCTGCGGCAACAACTGAAATGGCAGTTGGTGATGCGGAAGACGAAAACAATGTAGCCACTAAAGCTATGTTTGGTTTAGTCAAATACTTGCATGAGAAAAGAGTTAACGGTAAAGTAACTCAACAGACAAGTACGCCTGTTACAGCTAAGGCAGTAGCGAACACAGAGTTTGCAAAGGATATTCCTTTCTAGTCATGAAGTTACTGATAGACGGTGACCCAATTGTTTATAGAATTGGCTTTGCCTGTCAAAAAAAGGATAAGGAAACAGGGGAAGTTATTGCTGAACCTGCTCCTTATACCCTTTACTCTTGTAAAACATTTGTAAATAATATTTTAAATACTACAGAGTGTGATACTTACAAGATTTTCCTATCTGGTAAAAATAATTTCAGATACAAAATAAGAGAAGATTATAAAGCTAATAGGTCTGGTGTAGAGAAACCTGTACACTACAAACTTATTAAAGACTATTTGATAAAGCAATATAAAGCTCAAGTGGTTGACGGCATGGAGGCTGATGATGCTTTATCCTTATCCCAAACAGAAGATACAGCTATAGCTACTGTTGATAAAGATTTATTAATGGTAGAGGGTAAGCATTATAATTATGTCAAAGAAACTTGGCAGGATGTTTCAGCTCAAGACGGAGAATATTTTTTTTATAAACAAATGTTAACGGGTGATAAAGTTGATAACATTATTGGTATACATGGTATAGGTGAGAAGAAGGCTACCAAACTTCTTGATAATACTCCTAGAGAAGAATGGGATAAAGTAGTGATAGACCTATACTTAAAAGAATTTACTCCTGATGGTTTTCAAAGAGCAGTAGAAAATGCACAGTTATTGTGGATGCTACAGAAAAACAAACAAGTCCCAATAGACTTTGTTAAGGAGTTGACAAGTGAAAGTAAGAAAAAGAAAAACAAAAAGAACAAGTAAAAATATATACAGAAGTGGATTAGAAAGCACTTTTGCTACAAAGACTAAAGGAATGGGTTTTGTCTTTGAACCAGAAAGAATGCCTTATACAGTTCATCGTAAATATGTACCTGATTTTGTTAAAGATAATATACTTATAGAGTGTAAAGGATTTTTCAGGGCGGGTGATGTACTCAAATATAAATCAGTAAAGAAATCCTACCCCGATAAAGAATTAATATTTATCTTATCCGACCCCTATAAAAAAGTTAGGAAAGGTAGTAAATTAAATATGGGTCAGTGGTGTTTTAAAGAAGGCTTTGCCTATTTCACCGTCAAGGATTGTGATAAATTAAAAAAGTATATATCGTTAAATGAAGAACAAAAACATAAATATAGAGAAGAACATTTAAGAGGTGTATGATGGGAGATATATTAAACTTTCTTGATTATAAAGAAAGCAGACTAGCGGAGGAACAGATAGCTTTTACTTTTGAGGAGTTATGTGACAAACTAAAAGAGGTAGATGAAATTAGTTTGATGGAAGTATTAGAAATAAGTTCAGAAGATTTAGTGGAAAGGTTTGAAGATAAAATAGAAATAAAAATTAATCAAATTAAAAAAGATTTAAGGGGAGAATGATGTCAAGAATATTACAAAAGAAAGAAACTTATACTGTAGATTATCCAAAAGCAATAGAGTATTGTGAAAATGCAGAGAAGATATTTTGGTTTGCAGATGAAATAGAAATGGAAAAAGATATCCATGATTTAAAAACTAACCTAACACCCCAAGAATTACATGGTGTTACTACCGTTCTTAAATTATTTACCTTGTATGAATTACATGTAGGTAATGAGTATTGGTTGGACTATGTTAGAAAAGTATTCCCACGCCCTGAGATACAGCGCATGGCTAGTGTCTTTGGTATGTTTGAATTGAATGTACATGCCCCATTTTACGATAAGCTTAACGAAGTTATGGGGTTAAAGAGTGATGAATTTTATGAAAGTTACACTAACGATAAAGTATTGAAGGACAGAATGGATTGGATAGATAAACAGTTCAGTAATAAAGACCCTTTATACATTACTGCTATCGGTAGTATTACTGAGGGTGCAATACTATACAGTAACTTTGCTTTCCTAAAACACTTTCAAGCTGAAGGTAAAAATAAACTAATGAATATGACTGCCGGGATTAACTTTTCAGTCAGAGATGAAAACTTACATAGTGAAGCAGGTGCTTGGTTACACAGAGCATTAAAGAAAGAAATGAATGTCAGTGATGAAGACTATCAAAAGCTTGTCGTAAAGATTAAAGAAACTTGTGAGCAAGTATACAAGCATGAGTGTAGAATTATTGACATGATATTTAAAGAAGGAGATATCAAGGGTATTACTGCTAAACAAATGAAAAACTTTATTCAGTCAAGATTAAATATTTGTTTATCACAACTAGATATAGAACCTATGTACACTGTAGATTATGACCCTATAAGTAATTGGTTTTATAAAAATATTAATAGTGGTTCTTTACATGACTTCTTTGCAAAGCAAGGAAACAATTACTCAAGAGATTGGGTGGAGGGTAAGTTCGCATGGTAGCTAGTTTAAAACCTAAAAAAGAAGATAGAAAAAAGTTTGATATTGATTTAGAATATGGAGAGATAAAGGAAGAAAAGATAGCTTCTATGCTACAAGATAAGAAGATAGAAGTTAAAAGTGAAAGAGGTATGTGGATGAAGACAGGAAATATTTGTATTGAATATGAATGTTGGAATAAACCTTCTGGTATTAATGCTACTGAATCTGATTATTGGTTTCATAATTTATGTATTGATGATAAGATATTCTGTACATTGGTATTTGAAACAGAACATTTAAAAAACATAATTAAAACAATGAAAGGTAAAAAGTCAGTTATGGGTGGAGATAATAATGCATCTAAGATGTGGCTACTACCATTAAAGAAACTATTTGAGTTACAGACATACGAGGAATTTAGGGATAATGAAACATAAATCAATATATGAAGAACTATCAGATGAACGAAAAAAACTACAAGCTGAAGGAAAACTACCGTTATGGGTTACTACACCATCTTGGCAAATATTAAAAGATAAATACACTAGCCCCGAATATCCTGATTTATATTCTATCTACAAAAGAATATCACATGCAGCAGCTAGACACATGAAAGGTGAAGAAGAACACTATCAAAAAGTATTCTTTAATTTAATGTGGAATGGTTGGTTAGCTTGTTCTACTCCTGTACTAGCTAACATGGGTGCTGATAAAGGTTGCCCCGTATCTTGCAGTGGTAATTTTGTAGGTGATAACATTTATGATTTTTATGATTCACAAAAAGAAACTGCAGTACTAACCAAAAATGGTTTTGGTACTTCAAGTTATCTTGGTGACATAAGGGAGAGAGGTATGCCAATATCCGCAGGAGGAGTGGCTAGTGGTATACTTCCCGTTCTTAAGGATTTTGTACAGTTATCTCGTGATGTGTCACAAGGTAATACTAGGAGAGGAGCTTGGGCGGGTTACTTAGAAATGGAGCATGGTGACTTCTGGGAGATAGCTAACTTCGTTGTTAATCATCCTGACGATTGTAATATAGGTTGGTTAGTTACTAATGACTTTATTACAAGATTGGATAGTAAAGACGAAGATGCCATAGCTCGTTATCAGAAGGCAATGAAAGTTAAAATGCTAACAGGTAAAGGCTACTTTGTATTCATTGATAAGATGAACGCCCAAAACCCTCCTATGTATTCTGAACATGGATTAAAAGTTAAAGCTAGTAATTTATGTACAGAGATTACATTACACAGTGACGAGTTCCATACCTTTACTTGTGTCTTATCGTCTATGAATCTAGCTAAATATGATGAATGGAAAGATACAGATGCAGTACATGATTCCATAGTATTCTTAGATTGTGTAGCAGAAGAATTTATATCTATCGGTAGAGGTATTAAAGGATTAGAAAATGCAGTTAGATTTACTCAATCAGGTAGAGCATTAGGTTTAGGCACACTAGGATTTCATACCTATCTACAACAAAATATGATTGACATTGAATCCTTTGAAGCTCATACTATGAATATGAATATATTTAAAAATATTAAAAAAGAATCTGTAAGGGCTAGTCAGATGTTAGCTAGAACTAAAGGTGAACCCAAGTGGTGTAAAGGGCATGGAGTCCGTAACACTCACTTACTAGCCATAGCACCCAATAGTTCTAGCGCATTAGTTTGCGGTAGTGTATCACAAGGAATTGAACCAGTTTATAAAAATGTATTCGTACAAGGAAGCCCCGCTGGTGAGATAAACCGCATCAACCCTGTACTGATTGACTTGATGGAATCTAAGGGTGTATATAACCAAGATACCATTAATCAAATCATTAAGGATAATGGTTCAGTACAGTTAGTTGATTGGCTTACGGATGAAGAAAAAGCTGTATTTAAAACTAGCTTTGAAATTAATCAGGAAGTACTAGTTAGATTAGCTAGTACCAGACAGAAGTTTATATGTCAAGCACAATCACTAAACCTATTCTTCCCTAGCGATACTCCTGAAGAAGAAATTAGTAGAGTACATAAACTTGCTTTTAAAGATAAGCAAGTAAAGTCCCTATACTATTTACGAAGTGAGGCTGGAGTAAGAGGTAGTAGTGGTGAATGTGTTGCATGTGAAGGTTAATCCCCTAAGGTAATTGGGAGTGTCTTTCCTCGCACTCCCTTTTATTTTTTAATATCCTTTTTTAGTTGTTTTCTTTTTCTTTTTAATATAAGTTCTCTTTTTTCTTGTATTCACATTGACTCCTTTTGGTTTTTTGTGGACATATCCTTTCTTTTTTAACTCCATATGTTTAGCATAACTTGTGGCATTTATACCTTTACCAGTCTTTTTGTCATACATCATGTGAGGTTTAAAATCTTTACTATTCATATTAATTTCCTAGTGATAGTGGGTTAGAGTTTATATTGTCTGTTATTGTTTTAAATGATTTATCTACATGCTCAATAAGTTTATCTACATCTGCATCAATCTTCTCAATAAGATTTTTATTATTGGTTACATTTATTTCTACAGCAGTTATTCTTTCAAGTATTTCTGAATTATCTGAGTTTGGAATACCAGCAACACTATCTTCTAAACTGCTCAACCTTGACGACATGTCGCTGATTAGCCATACCCCACTCCCCATTGGAGCTGCTACTGATATTAAAAAAATCAGTATTAGCTTGGGTGTAATCTTGATTGTTGAATCCGTCTTGTCCGTCATAAAAATCTATCTCCGTTGTTGTTAGGTTAATTACATCTTTATATTTGTTTTCAAAATACTGTTTATTAAAAGATACTATGGTTGGTAAATCAAGTTCTTGTACGACAATATCTGACTCAATTTTGGGGGTATCTAGGGTAGCAGAAACTTTTTTATCGCCCTTATTTTGCGACTCAGGAGCTTGTTTTTTTACCACTTTCTCATTTTTTTGGGTATTTTCCTGTTTTACCTCATTATCTATCTTTATCTCTATTTCTTGTATTTCTTCTTCTTCTGATTCTGGTTCAAGGCCTAAGTCTTCTTCCATATCAATAGGTTTAATTTCTTCTGGTATATCCTCAACCACTTCAACATCTGACTCTACAGGTAAACCTACATCTATTTCTACCATATCTATTTTAGGTAGAGTATTATCTATTAACCCCATATCAGTATTAACAACTGGTATTTCTATAATGCCAGTATGTATATCGTCTATAACTGTAAGTTGTTCTTCTATAATTGTAGGTTGTTCTTCTATTATAACAGGCTCAGATAAACTTAAACCTATATTTAAATCATCTATGATAGCACCGTACTGACCAGCCCAACCACCAGTATCAAAACCTGAAACAATAACTTCTACATTTGTATTGCTTGTATTAAATTCTTTAGTTAATTCTCTAGCAAAACTTTGAGTGATTGTTCCATGATTGTAGTCAGAAGTAAAATTAAAGATTAACACTTCCGATTGACTACCATCTTCAAATCTTACTAACCAATCTATTGTATCTAAATTATCTAATGTACCTGTTTTAGTACACCAATCAGAACCTTTATTATTACACCCGATAGATTTAAAAGTACCATCAATAGAATTAATTATTTTGTTTTCGTCTTTAGTACTTAGTATAATCTTTTGACTAATTAATCCACCATCTATACCATTAAATCTAACTGATTTATTTAACTGTCCGTAATTATTACCATCATAAGTAACATTACCACTTAGTTCCCACCCCTCAGTTTCATTACTAAATGAACCGTTATTTAGGATGTTTGCTGTTTGTTCTTGTTCCTGAGCTTTGGCTAATGGACTGGCTGTAATTACTAACATTATAGTCAGTACCCAAGTAGTCAGGATATTTAATAATTTTTCCATAGTTATCTATATAGTTCATTTTTTTATAATAATCTAGTGCTTCTTTACCTATCAATGCTTTCTTTCCATCCCATATACTACAGGGTGTACCGCTGTGTAACATAGCTGACCACACTTCTTTACTACCAGCACATAAAATACTAATACTGGCAACCTTTAATCCTGCCTTTGATAAACTGTTACTTAAGGCTCTCCTCTCACAATTCCAATCAGTAAATGTTGTACCAGTTGATATACCTACTACTGAAGTTTGTACTGCACCTACTACGGGAAACGAACAAATCATTTGAGAATAACTTTGTATACTCGGTGAGATTGAGCTAGGGGGAGGGGTGTTCTTATTATTTACTGTTGTTCTATTATCTGCTGGGTGTACACTTGTAGTTGTGAATACACCTACTAAAGTTATTAAGACTAAGAATAAAAAGTTTTTAATCATCTTCTCTCCTCTTAGCTTCTTGCCTTTCTAATGCATTTTCTAATCCACCACCAAAAAAGTTATACCATAGTTTACCAAAGATAGGTAAGTTTTTTAAAGTCTTTTCTGGTAAAGTATCTCCTTTATTTATTAAATTAGATATATCTCTACCGATATCTGAAAAAACTTGTAATGGGGGTGCTACAAGATTTAAACCAGCACCATATATATCCCCTTGTTTTAAATATCTATCTTGTACATATTGACTAGCTGCCATTAAAGAATACAAATGATTCATAGAATTGTCTGGTATATCTTCAATATTAAAACCCCTACCTAATACCCAGTCTTTAGTCTCTTGTACTGTACCGTTTAAACCACCTACTAATAAAACATAACCTGCTAAGTTTCTACCTGCTTTTAATTTATTACCTGCCTTATATTCTTGTATTACACGCCTACGAAGCAAGTCTAATTGTTTTATTGTAAAAGATTTAAGAGCATAGAGTATACGACCATTAGGAGAATTTAAATATACTTCAGGCATTTCTGTCATTGATATAGGTTGAGCATCTGATAACTCATTCCATAGATAAAATTTAACTCTATCAGTTACTTCACCTTTTCTTAATTCGTTTACTAACATATTAAATTCATCATCCCCAAAAACTGCTTTATATTTTTTTGATAGGGCTTTAGTACCTGCTTCAGACTGTACTGCTTTTGTAGCTTTTTTGTAAGCCCCTGTTAATAAAACATTTTTACCATACCTATCTGCTGCTCTAAAACCCCCAAACTTTAATACTTCTCCTAATATTCTTGAAGTGTCTATTGCATTGTTTAGTTCGTGTGACATAATATCATCTAGCCCTAACTCTTTCATAGTTACTTTTCTATTTCCAAGCAAAGAAGCTATAGTATTTCTATTACCTTGCATCCAAGCAGATACACCAATATCACCAAACTGAACCATAGCAGATAGAGGATTACCTAAAGTAACACCATAACCAAAGTCTCTAAAAAATTTTAAAAGTCTATTAGGGGATTTTTCACCCATACCAAACCTAGCAGTTAATAAATCTGATAATTCGTCAACATCATTTACATCAAGATTACCTCTTTCTATTTCTTTCCTTACATAATTACCTACTGATTCATCAATATTTTCAGAAAGAGGGGTAGTTTTTTTACTAAGCCTACCTAAAAATGTTCTACGCTCAATATCATTAACTGATTGTCTAATATAGTTTGTTAAAGCTACAGAAGGTTCTTCATAATATTTACCCATGTCTTCTGTTATCTGGTCTATTTTTCTTGACTTAGTAAAACCTAACCCTGCACCATCTACTTTAGGGGTAAACCCACGAATAGTTTGATTGATAATTTTATTTACTTCTTCATCCGGTAATTCTTTTATTGAATTTAATTTTAATTGATTTACCCTTTCATATAAAGCTTTGTTTAATGCACCTCTTTGTTCTACATTTAAAGATTTTCTTAAACCTTGTAAATCTTTTACTTTTGACGGAAAATAGTTTTCAATTACATTTATTTCATAACCAGCTTTCTCTAAATCTTTTTGTTTTTTAGCTAACAAATTTCTTACCTTAGATATTTCTGTTGCAATATCTGGATTTCTTTTCCTTAGTATATTTGCAACTGCATTATAATTACCATTATGTAAATGCATATTTATTAAGTTACGGGTTTTCTTATTCTCTCTATTAATTGCTCTAGTAAAGTTTTTAATTATTTCTAATTCACTATGAGTTTTTACTGATACATTAAACTCGTGTTTTCTTAGTTTACCAAATATTAATGGAGATATATTCTTTACTCTTGTAGATATGTTTCCTATTATTTTATCTGTAAATAAACCTGCTTGACCTTGTGAATTTTTTTTGTGAAGTTTAAGTAATTCTTGCTCTACCCTTGCTTGTGGTAACATTGGTGTTTTTAAAGGAATGCTAGTATTATTTAATGTTTTTATTAAATCCTCTGCAGTCATTCCTAATTCATCTTGCACATACTTAGGCATATCTTTAGCTGATACATTTTTAGAAATACCAACTGATATAGTATTATTTATTTCTTCCATTTTAATATTAGCTTCTTCCATTTCTTTTTTATTTACTTTTCTTTTTTTAAAAACTTGTAATCCTTTACTTATAAGACCGGAAGCTATCCCACCAAATGCAGACATATAAGCTAGTTTTTCTTTATCTATTTCACCTGAAACTGTAGCTAAGTCTTCTGTAGTAGAATACAATGCACCTATAGCTGTGCCAGTAGCAGTTGCTGCTTTAAATGTTTGTCCAACGGGAAAAAGTATAGTAGGGTCAACTAATATTTTTGTTATCATACCTAAAGTTTCTTCGTAACCAACACTACCGTCTTTACTTAATGCAGATAATATTGGATACTCTTGTTTTAATTCTTTTTGTCTGTGTTTGACTAAAACTTCACGCCTTTCATCTTCCGATAAATCAGTAAAACCCTCCCCATATAGTTCATCAGGGGATGTATAAAATGTACCGTTTCTACCAAAAACACCTAAAGGAAATTTACTTTCTAACCATAAAGAAGCATTAGTAAGAATATTATCAGTACTATCTATACCATAATTAAACTTTTTAAAAGCACTTATTTCGTCTAAGGCTTCTTCTCTTTCTTTTGCTTTAGTTTGTTTTTCTATTTGCTCAGGGGTAGCTTGGGGTACAACTTCATTTAATAATGATTCAATATTAGATTCTTCTGTTGTTGTAGTTGTTTTTACTTTAGGTGCTACTACTACCTCATTCAATAATTCTTCTATACTAGCCAAGATTAACTCCTTACTTATGGGTTATAGGTAAAATCTCCACCAAATATACCTAAAAATTTATCACCTTGTTTTAAAGTTCCATTTGCTATATTTTTATCAACTATCATTTCAAATGCTTTTGCATCTCCAATCCAAGCTTCATTCTTATTATTTTTATCTTGGTCTTTTTTCCATTTATCTTTAAAAACTTCTAGTTGTTGATGTAAATCATTTATAGCAACTTCTCTATCATCCTTACCTAATTCAATACCTTTTTTATTAAGTAAGCTTTCATAGAAAGTGTTTTGTTCTTTAGTAGCTATTTTAGGAGTAAAAGGTTTTGTAAATTCTTCCTCTTTCTTTTCTAATTTTTCAATAGTTTTAACTTTTTTAGCTTCTAATGTATTTGCTAATGATATGTAAGCGTTTGCAGCTTGATAATCTTTTGCTGTTAGGGCAGCTTGAGCTAGTCTGTTATAATAAGCTACACTTCCTTTTTCAAGTTTTGCTAAATCTTCATCTAACTCTTTTTGTAAAACTTCTGCTTCTTTTGCTTTAGTCATCTCAGGGTCTTCATATCCCATTCTACTAAGAAGACCACGCCCCAAAACATTACCAAGTGATTCACCTAATATTGCTACAGTAGGGTCTATACCACCAGCTTTTGTTCTTTGTAATGCTCTTTTCCTAATATCTTCAGCTCTCTTTTGCATTACCTCTTGGGTGTCTAAACCGAATATACTTTTAATCATACCTGCCATAATTTACTCCCTATTAAAAAAATCCACCAGCTATTGTTGGGGCAGCTGATACTAATGCTTGTTCAAACAATCCCGGTCTACGAGCTGTAGCTGGTGTACCCGCTTGGAATGCTCCAGTAGTTGCAGAAGCACGAGCTTGTTCTAATCCAGAAGCTTGACCGAT
>CERJ01021969.1_pt1 | contig 10639 bp, 6 predicted proteins | sample 530781 | NCBI WGS metagenome assembly CERJ01 (sample SAMEA2620967, study PRJEB7988) | marine metagenome | biome: marine biome (ENVO:00000447); feature: deep chlorophyll maximum layer (ENVO:xxxxxxxx); material: "saline water (ENVO:00002010), including plankton (ENVO:xxxxxxxx)" | depth 30 m
TTTCGGGCGTTAACGGCAGTGGTTTATTGCCAATGGCCATTGCGTATGCCTCAGAACTTCTTTGCAGCCAATTTGAGAAAGGAAGCCCCGAATATATTTCCTGCAAAAACAAAGTTTCAAAATTGATACATCCCGATTTGCATTTTGTTTATCCGGTAAATACAAGTGATATTGCAAAGAAAAATGCTATTTCTGATAATTACGCTGAAGGATGGCGCAGTTTTGTTTTAAATAATCCCTACGCATCTCTTTTTGAATGGCTGCAAAGTTTAGGTCTGGAAAAAAAACAAGGTAACATTAGCAAATTTGAAGCAGAGAACATTTCGAAAAAATTATCATTAAAAGCTTTTGAAGGAGGCTACAAAGTGATGATCATTTGGATGGCCGAGAATATGAACGGTGAATGTGCCAATAAAATCCTGAAATTGGTTGAAGAACCTACTGAAAAGACACTACTTCTGCTTCTGACGGAGCGGGAAGAGCAGATTATCACTACAATTCGTTCTAGGTGCCAAAAGTTAACCTTCCCATTACTTTCTGAAGCAGATATATCTGAAGCATTAACATCTAATTTAAAAGTAAAAGAACAGTTAGCTGTCCAAACTGCCCGTAGAGCGCGAGGTGATTACAATAAAGCACTGCAGTTATTGGACGAAACTGGCGAAGATGAAGTTTTTGAGAAATGGTTTATAAGTTGGGTGCGTACTGCTTTTAGGGCGAAAGGCAATAAAGGTGCTATTAATAATTTGTTGGACTGGAGTGATGAACTTGCCGGACAGGGAAGGGAAACCCAAAAAAAATTTCTGAATTATTGCATTGAAGTTTTTCGACAGGCGCTTTTAAAAAATTACGGTGCCAATTCGTTATTATTTTTTGATGCCAATGACGCCACTTTTTCATTACCCAAATTTTCTCCATTCGTGCACCAGAATAATATTTTTGAAATTAATTCAGCTTTGGAAGATGCTTCTTATCACATTGAGCGAAATGGTAATGCCAAAATTATTTTTACAGATCTCTCCATCAAATTGACTCGATTGATTCATCAACCCGAACTCACATAAATTTATCTTATAAAAATAAATTTCTAATCGATTTTTATTATTAAAAGCAAGCGCTTCTTCTTCCTTCTAAGCGAAGAAAACATTTCAGCTCTACCTCAGGCGCCTTTTGGGGCCGACTGTGCCTTAAAGGCGCCCAAACAGGCTTAATTATGTTTTTTGAAGCAGTAAATATGTGAAGAATATTCTTTTGTAGCTTTTGCTTTAATATTTGATATAAAACCAATCCAAAACGCTTTAAAAGAAAAATTATTCCCGGTTTTATATTTTTCAGAAAGAAGGCTTACATAAAACGAATCAAAAATCATTGGTTTTATTTTTTTAAGTTGAAATTTTTCAGCAAATAGTTTTTCAATGGAATCTTTAGAAAAATGCCAAAGATGACGAGGCACATCAAAAGCCGCCCAAAACCTTCCGTAATGTTTTGCATCAAAGCTTTTAAAATTTGGAACTGCAATGATCAGTGTACCGTTTGGTTTTACCAAATTTGATAGTTCTGAAATAGTTTCTTCTAAATTTGGAACATGCTCAAGGACATGCCAAAGTGTGATAACATCAAATTGCTTTCCGGCAAAATCCTTTAATGAGCTCTTTAAATTAATTCCCTTTTTATTTGCCAGTTTTAATGCATTGGGATTAGGCTCCATTCCATAAACCTCCCAACCTTTTTCTTTAGCAATCTTTAAAAAATCTCCAGTGCCAGCCCCGACATCCAATAAAGATCCAGCTCCATTATTTTGAGCATAAATTAATTTTGCTTTTTTCTGAAGTGACCATTTTTTCACCAATTGATATAGATTGGAAAGCAAGCCGCGCTTTTCGTCGGTATGTGAAATGTACTCCTCGCTTTCGTAATATTTTGGGAGATCTTCAGTTTTTGGAACGGGTTCGGTTATAAGCAGATCCAACTCTTTTGAATAAATTAAATCAAAAGTTTCCCCTGAGACTAAAAAATCTTTAACCGATAAATATTTATTTTCTGATTCTTGCAAATTTAATAGTGTTTCACGTGAAACAATCGTCTAACGCCCCATATAAACTAACAGCACCGAAATATCGTTTGGAGAAACGCCACTTATTCGGGAAGCCTGCGAAACCGTTGCGGGTTTAATTTTTGAAAGTTTTTCCCGTGCTTCATAGGAAAGTGATTTCAATTTTGAATAATCAAAAGAAACGGGGATTTTTAAACCTTCCAACCTATTTAGTTTATCTGCATTATTTTTTTCTTTTTCAATATAGCCGGAATATTTCACTTGGATTTCCGCCTGTTCAATCATTTCGGAGTCCAAATCATTTTCTGCTATATAATTCTCTACAGAAGTAATTGTTTTCATATCCGCCATTGTGACTTCCGGACGTGAAAAGAATTTAAACATTTTGTCGCTTTGATTTACCGTAGCAGAATCGCGAGCTAAAAATATCTCGTTAATTTCTTCCGGCGAGACGCTGGTTTCTTTGAAAAATTGCACAAAAGCTTCAGATTTAATCTTTTTCTCCTCCATTTTTCGCATTCTCTTTTCATTGGCCAATCCAATTTCGAATGCTTTAGGAGTTAATCTGAAGTCAGCATTATCTTGGCGCAAGAGCGTTCTATATTCCGCCCGTGAAGTAAACATTCTGTAAGGCTCTTCCGTGCCTTTTGTTATAAGGTCATCTATCAAAACACCAATATACGCTTCATTTCTTTGTAGCGTAAAAGGATCTTTATCCTGAACTTTAAGATGCGCATTTATACCGGCCATTAATCCTTGTGAGGCTGCTTCTTCATAACCGGTTGTTCCATTAATTTGTCCGGCAAAATAGAGACCCGAAACAAGTTTAGTCTCCAAAGTATGTTTTAATTGCGTTGGCGGAAAATAATCATATTCAATTGCATAACCGGGACGGAAAAACTTTACATTTTCAAAGCCCGCAACTTGGCGCAATGCTTTAAATTGTACATCCTCGGGAAGTGAGGTTGAAAACCCATTTATATAATATTCTACCGTATCCCAACCCTCTGGCTCCACAAAAAGCTGATGTCTATCTTTATCTGCAAATCGATTGATTTTGTCCTCAATTGAAGGACAATATCTTGGGCCGAGACTTTTAATAGCACCGTTAAACATTGGCGATCTGTCAAACCCTTCACGTAAAATATCGTGTACATCTAAACTAGTATAACTCATATGGCATGAGCGCTGGTTCTTTAAAGGTGCAGTTTCATCAGAAAAAGAAAACTTTTCAGGAACGTCATCACCGGGCTGTTCAATCATTTTGGAAAAATCCAATGAGCGACCATCTACTCTCGGAGGCGTCCCTGTTTTCATTCTTCCTGCCTCAAAACCTAAATATATTAAATCCTGGGTTATACCAGTGGAGGCTTTTTCACCAGCTCGTCCACCTCCAAATTGCTTATCCCCGATATGAATTAATCCATTTAAAAAAGTTCCGTTTGTTAGGACAACACTTTTAGCTTTAATTTCTAAACCCAATGAAGTTCTAACCCCTTTAATCCTTTCATTTTGAACAATAATCCCTGAGATCATTTCCTGATAAAAATCAAGATTCGGAGTTTGCTCAAGCATAATCCGCCAAGTCTCGGCAAAACGCATGCGGTCGCTCTGAACGCGAGGACTCCACATAGCGGGTCCTTTTGATTTGTTGAGCATCTTGAATTGAATTGCAGTTTTATCAGACACAATTCCGCTATAACCGCCAAGCGCATCAATTTCTCGAACAATCTGTCCCTTTGCTATGCCCCCCATTGCCGGGTTGCAACTCATTTGCGCTATTGTCTGCAAATTCATTGTAACCAATAGGGTTTTGGAGCCCATATTGGCGGCAGCGGCAGCGGCCTCAGATCCTGCGTGGCCAGCACCGACAACAATTACATCGTACTCTTTTGGAAACATATCACTATTGTTCCACGTGGAACATTTTTGTTAAATCAATTTTTAAAAGGGGTGCAAAATTACAATAAATATCTAATTATAAAGCAAATAAAGAATGAAACTATTTAATCGATTTCTGAGAGCTTTTGAAGTGATTCATCTTCCTTCTTGCGCATACATTTTTCCTCATTATCACTTTTGTCTTTATAACCACAAAAATGAAGTATCCCATGGATCATGACTCTGTGTAATTCGTCTTCAAATTTGGTTTTGAAATCTACTGAGTTTTCCAACACTCGTTCTATAGAAATATAAATCTCGCCATTTATTTGTTTGCTCATTCCATAATCAAAACTTATGATATCGGTGAGCGTGTCATGATTTAAAAATTCAACATTTAGTTTGTGCAAATATTTATCATCACAAAAAATATATATAATGTCTCCTTCTTCACGTCCTTCAGAATTGATAATATTCAGAATCCAATCCTTAACAATAGATTCATTCTTCAATCTGAAATCGGTTAAATAATTAAACTCAATCATCTTTTTCCTCAAAGTATTCCTGAACTTTTGTCTTATAATCCTGTTGTAAAGGTAGGGCCTCGCGATTCAAAATTTCAGTAGTGTTAAAGTATTTTTTTATATCATCAGGGGCGAGCTGGACATTATTTCGAAAATCTTTTTTATTAGTTTGTGATTCTCTTCTATTTTCCTGTCCCTGTTCCAAATCTGCTTTGTCGAGTTTTAGTAATTCATATTTTAGATTGAGCATTTGTTGAAGGGTATTCTGGTTAAAACCCTTATCCAGCAATTGTTGTTCAATCCCTTCCATTTTCTTTAGCAAATCTCCTCCCTTTCCATTTAAGCTCTCTTTACTTAATCTGTCTTGAAGTTGATTTCGGAGATCTTGTTGTTGCTTAAAAATTTCGAAAAGCTCTCCATTCAAATCTTCACTGTTCCCATTACCTTCTTTGTTATCTCCCTTTTCATTTCCATTTTTTCCATCTCTTCCGTTCTCTCCATTCTCACCATTACCGTCGCCACTACCATCACCATCGCCCTCTCCTTCACCTTCGCCTTTAGAGCCCTTTTTTCCTTTCTTTATTCCTTCCTTCATCTTTTCACTTAAGCTTTCCTGTTTTTTTATAATATCAGGAAGCTGAAATCCGCCACTACTTCCAGAACCAGGTTTTGGAGTTCCCTTTCCAGAGCCAGACCCCATAGACATAGACATCTGCATTTGCATATTGCTCAATATTTCACTCAGCATCACCGCCAAATCATTGGCGCCTGTAATTGTATATTGTTGATTACCAATACCTTGTCTTGATTGATTTTGAGCCAATCGTTCTAAAGATTTGTCAATATTGTATTGAATTTCAGTTAAGGAAGTGTTTATTTGTGTGCCAATCATAGGCTGTCTGAGAGAAAGCGCAAATATGCTGTCATCTATATGTTCAAAATTGGTTTTAAGATCGTTTTGAACATTCAATTTTTTACCAAAAATAGGATTTCCATATTCTATTTTTTTAAAGGTTTCCATCAAATCTTCTTGTTGAAATGAAAAAACAACAAGATTGTCAACGATCTGCCGTAGCATTTTGGCATCTTCCTCAATAGATTCCATTTGCCCAGATTTCATCTGCATTTGCATAGCCTTACTCATCTGTTTCATCTTTTGGCCAGCCTTTTTCTGGTTTTTTCCAGCATCGTTAGGTTTTTGTTGCTTTAACTTATCGGTTGCTTTTTCTTGTTCTTCATCAATTTGCTGTTCTGTCGGTTTATCCTCAGGAATATCTATAGGTTTTTTCAGATCATCATTTTCCTTCTGAAGTTCGTCCATCTCTTTTTTATAATCTTCAAATTTTTTATTGAGTTCCTCTTGGGCCTCTTTGGTGTTTTCATCAGCGGGCTTGTTTGCTAATTTCTCCTGCTCTTCACCCATTTCAAAAAGTTCCTCAGCTAACTTCTCTGCTTTCTTTTCAACATAATATCTTTTCGTTAGTTCGAGTAGTTGCTCGAGATTTTTCTCTTGATTTTTATTTTGTTTTGAAAGTTTTTCAAGTTTCTCTGTCAATTCTTCCTTGGCAATCTTATCCTGCAATTTCTCAAGCTCCTCCAGCAGTTTTTCATTTTCCTTTATACGCTCTTCATTTTCGTCCAAACGTTTTTCAAGTTCCTCCTTAAATGGATCTTTTTCTTGATTTTCAGGCTGAAAATTCTGAAGTTCTTCTTTCATTTCCTTTGAAAAGTTCTTCATCAATTCCTCTTGTTGCTTTTGGCGCTGTAGAAAGTTTTCCAACTTCTTTTTATCATTGTAGTTGAGCTCATTCTTCTCTTTCTGTGTTCGCGAAAGTTCTTCGAGTGTTTGCTTTTGGTCCTTGAATTCCTCCAAAGATTTGTCCAGCCCCTTTATAGCGTTTTGTTGATTTTGAAGTTGCTCGTTTTCCAACTCATCCTTTGTAAGTTTTCTAAAGGAATATATTCCAGATTTCGAAGATTTGTAATTATGAATGGCGTCATTATCAAAAACCTCAAAATAATATTCATATGAAACTCCTTCGGTCAATGGTAGGTTACCGGGAAATGTATATGTGAATTGATCAAAATTTGTCTTATTGAGTGGAAGCGCCTGTGTTTTGGCCTGCTTTTCTCCACCTTCGGGAAAATATACCAAACGAAGTTTAGTAAGCCCATAATCATCTGAAATCTGTCCCAAAAAGAATACACGTTGGGTATTAGTGCTATCCTGTTTGGACTGTACATCAATCTCGGGATACTGATCTTTTACCACATTCAGCGTGAATGCTAGATTTTCATAATCCTTCAATTTTTCGTTGGAAGTGGTAATGGCATAATCAAATTTATTATAAACACCCTTTTCAAAATTGAATGATTTGCTTTTTGAAGTAAAGGAAAATGAAGTATCGGCAGTTTTCAAAGTAACTGCATCTGTATTCTTAGTAGCCACATTCCATTTTACGAGCGTTCCTTCGGGAATAGTTGCATTTCCGGTACTTTTCAAGGTTTCGTCTCTTTTCCCTATGTAGGAAGGATAATCCAGAACCATTTCAAAATTGAGCAAGGTGGGGGTTTTTACAACATCTAGTGTGTATTCACGGGAACTCACTTTATTCGCCTTTAAACTGAAATCAATAGATTCCACAGGCTGCTGAAAAGTATATTCAAACAATCCCGGCGCTGTCTGCTGCATATAATAGGTTTCACCGCCGTAATTTATACTCGCATTTTCAGGAATGGCTGTTCCTTGCGTACGGATTTTTAAATTGAAAGGTTTGTTTTCAACTGCGTTCAAATCGCCATTCACAACAATAAAAGAGAAAGGTGCAGGCGGCTCAAAGGCAGTGTCATAATGCACTACTCGCTTGTAACTGCTTGAAAAAATATCCATTCCTCCCAAGGCGCTGAAGAGAATAAATACCAAGATAGGAATGGCAGCATATTTCAAGTATTTGGCGTTATTTTTAAAATTCACCGCGCTTTTAAAAGGAATCGGTTGCAGTTCGGTAGCTTTTTGATCGATACTCGCAGCGAGCAATTCACTTTCACGTTGATTTTGATTAAGCTGAATTACGTTTAGCAGTTTATCATTTACCTGCGGAAAATGGTTTCCAATTATTTTGGAAGCCTGCATATAATCTATTCCTTGTTGAAGTTTGAAAAGTTTGGCAAGCGGAAAAGCGATAAACCGAATAAATAAGCCCAATTCCACAATTACAAAGGCCCAAAATAAAATGCGCCTTCCCAACGGATTTAGCCAAAGAAAATATTCAACGAGCAACGTTATCAACAAATACAGTAGCCCAATGGCAAAGAAAAGGATAGCGCCTTTTATAAGCTCATTGGTGTAGTATTTCTTGATAAACTCCTCCAGTTTTTGCTGGATTATGCTAAAAGTGCTCATAGGTTTGATTCCTTCTTTTGAAAACTTCTAAAATACAATAATATTTTGTGCTAACCACGCCACAAATATTGCTCCAAAAAAAGAAAAAACCGCACTCCCCAATAACTTTAAAATGCGCTTTCAGAATTGTACCTTTGCCACTTCACAAAAAGAATGCAGATTATGTCTCAAAAAATTAGGGTTCGTTTTGCCCCCAGTCCAACAGGTCCTTTACATATTGGCGGTGTTCGCACGGCTTTGTTCAATTATTTATTCGCAAAAAAACACGGCGGAGATATCCTTTTGAGAATTGAAGACACCGACCAAACCCGTTATGTGGAAGGCGCCGAGTCATACATTATTGAAGCTTTAAATTGGTTAAATATCCCCGTTGATGAAGGTCCGGGGAAAGAAAAAGATTGTGGTCCATACCGCCAAAGCGAGCGCAAAAACCTCTATAAACAATACGCAGACGCCTTAATTGAATCCGGAAATGCATACTATGCATTTGATACTGCCGAAGAACTTGATGCACACAGAAAAGACCACGAGGCAAAAGGGAAAACCTTTATTTACAATTGGCATAATCGATTTAAACTTAAAAATTCCCTAGTTTTTTCTGCGGAAGAAACGCAGCAGAAAATCGCAAAAGGCGAAGAATACGTAATCCGTTTTAAATCTCCAGAAGATGAAACGCTTCATTTAAAAGATATCATTCGTGGCGAAATGCAAGTGGAGACAAGCATTCTTGATGATAAGGTATTATTTAAAAGTGATGGAATGCCAACCTACCATTTGGCGAATATCGTGGATGACCATTTAATGAAAATAACCCACGTTATCCGTGGCGAAGAGTGGCTGCCATCATTGGCACTTCATGTTTTGTTGTATCGCGCATTTGGTTGGAATGCTCCGCAATTCGCTCATTTACCGTTAATTTTAAAACCAACTGGCAACGGTAAACTAAGTAAGCGCGATGGTGACAAAATGGGTTTTCCCGTTTTTCCATTGGAATGGAAAACATCTGAAGGCGATGTGTTTTCAGGCTATCGCGAAGACGGTTATTTGCCCGAAGCTGTTGTAAATATGCTCGCCTTTTTGGGCTGGAACCCCGGAACGGAGCAGGAAATTTTCAGTCTAGAGGAATTGGTGGAAGCTTTTGAATTGGAAAGAGTTCACAAAGCTGGGGCAAAATTCGATCCCGAAAAAACAAAATGGTTTCAGCATCAATATATGCAAACTGTTGATGATTTAAAACTTGCAGGAGAGTTTGGGGAATTTTTGGAAGCAAAAAAGGTTTCGACTGAGCTCAACCTGACAAAAATCGTTTCCTTACTTAAAGAACGAGCAACATTTGTAAGCGATCTGTGGGAACAGGGAGGTTTCTTTTTTAAAGCACCAAAAACATACGATGAAAAAGCTTCGGAAAAAGCTTTTAAAGTTGAAACACCTGATTTGCTTCAAAAAGTGGTTTCACATTTAAATAGTTCCGAAGACTTTTCAGCAGAAAATCTTTCAGCGCAAATAAAAGGATGGGTTACTTCGGAAAATATTGGTTTCGGAAAAGTGATGATGCCTTTGCGGTTGGCGCTAGTGGGCGAAATGAAAGGGCCGGATGTGTTTGATATTCTTTCAATTTTAGGAAAAGAAGAAAGTATTTCACGAATTGAAAAAGCGATACGATTTATGGGTCAAAAATAAATAACGGCCATCAAAACGATTGTGGAACTGTTTCCCTTAAAATCTTCGTTTTCCAAACCTTTATCGTTTAAGCTTCCCAGTATATTGGTTACTCCGTACTGATACTGTGCGCTTACGCGAAAATGTTCCAAACCAGCGGTAAGCCCCCCAGCAAGACGTACATTAAATTGTGAAATATCCTGAATATCCTTTGCTTTAAGTGAATTGTAACCCGTTAGTGTATAATTTTCATATTTATCATCATCAAGCTTCATCTTGCCGGTAATATCGAATACAGGCCCGAATTCAAGACTCAAATGCTTAACGACAATGTTATAACTTCCAAGAAAATTAAGCTGTACGCCCTGAATGGTATAGCCTATATTTTCGGTATTGCCCAAAAGACCTCGCCCTTCCACGCCTACAGATGCACTTTGAAAACTCAGTCCATAAATTAAGTCGAAGTTATTTCGAAAAGCACCACGGGTGGTGAAACCAGCTGTAAATCCCTCTTTTTGCTGGGTTACCAAATCGTCTGTTATGATATCAAAAAAGGTAATTCCGCCCTGTATTCCAAGAAAATTGTAACCGTCATAATTGCGCTGGCTATAGCTTTGTTGAAGTGCGAAAAGAAAAAGTGTAGCAAAAATTAATTTTTTAAGACTCATAACTGGGGATATATTTTAGGGGCGTGAAAATAGCTTTAATTTTGTATCTTCCACAAGATATAATCATTAAATATTTTAAAAATTATGGGCGGATTTATTTTAGTGCCAGTGCTGATTGTTGGATTATTTATACTATTGGCAAGTTTTTTTACCGTAAAGCAGCAGACCGCGGCAGTAGTAGAACGTTTTGGAAAGTTTCAAAGTATACGAAATTCGGGTTTACAGTTGAAAATACCCTTAATTGACCGTATTGCTGGGCGAATTAATTTGAAAATTCAGCAACTGGATGTAATTGTTGAGACCAAAACAAAAGATGATGTTTTTGTGCGCTTAAAAATTTCAGTACAATTCCAAGTTTTAAAATTGAAGGTTTACGATGCTTTTTACAAACTTGAAAATCCGCATGACCAGATAACCTCGTACGTTTTTGATGTGGTACGGGCCGAAGTTC
>CERJ01019865.1_pt1 | contig 10612 bp, 9 predicted proteins | sample 530781 | NCBI WGS metagenome assembly CERJ01 (sample SAMEA2620967, study PRJEB7988) | marine metagenome | biome: marine biome (ENVO:00000447); feature: deep chlorophyll maximum layer (ENVO:xxxxxxxx); material: "saline water (ENVO:00002010), including plankton (ENVO:xxxxxxxx)" | depth 30 m
TATTGGTTCAGGTCTAAAAAAATTAAGGGGTTGTGCAACGGTTACCGTTGTTGGCATTAGTTTTTTATTTAATAATTTTCAGTTTTTCTTTTTTCCAGTTGACTTCCAAATCAAATAATTTCTTGCTTTCCATATTATAATTAATTTCCCTAATTGTCCAAAGTACATATCCATCTTTATTAATCCGTTTAAATTCTCGCGTGATGTTCGTCGAATCAGTTTTATATCGGTTGAGTTTTCGTTGTAATCTTTTATTTGAATTAATTATCGTTGCTGAATTCCATATCGGCAGCAACTTGTAAGTTACATCTTCATAGAATTTTTCCCTGGAATTAGGAATTGTTTTATCAAGTTTATCCCACAACTTCAAATTTTCAGATATAATGCTATCACGTTGGCGTTTCCCTACTGTAGAACCAGCAACTTGTAGAATTTCAATATTCCATTCATCAGCAACCAATTGTCTAGCTGTAAAATGTTCATAATTTTGAGTTCCATAAATCAATAGAACATTTTTATTCTCTTGAGAATAAGAAGAATTCACAAAATATATGATACAAATAAATATGGAAGTTAGTTCTCTCAAATTAATGCCAACATGTTTATATACGCATGTTTTTAAAATCTTATTGCTGCTATCCCGCACATGTACGCAACAGCATGCCTCCCCAAATATAAAGTTTATTTCCCTATCACCTGCATCAAGGTTTCCACCTTAGTTTTCAACACCTTCTTCTCCTCTACCGCAATACGTTAATGTAAAGGCAGCGTGGGGTTTCTGCGGTAAAGTGTGGCGGCAGCGGGAATGGAAGTGCAGTAATTACGGCAATTAAAACAATTCTCTTAAATCCTTGATTTTATCGTACTAATTTTTAAAACCTTAGAAACTTTTGTTTCGGAACAATAAGTTTTTCTTACATTTATCACTTCCGAAAAAAATAATTCGCCTATTATTCTAAAACTACCTACCCTTATTATGAAATCCTTACTTTCCCGAATCACCCTTCTCTTTGTCGCGGTTCTTGCGCTGCAGGCCTGTAAAGACGATGAAGGCCCTGGGTATATTCCTTTAAACATTGTTGCCAATGCAGATAGCGGCGAGGTTTTTCAGAATGCCACTTTGGACATTCCCGTGCTGGCCAATGACAGCAATGTGCCCACCAATGGCGTCATCACACTTACGGCCCCGCAGAGCGGAGCAGTATCTGTAAAAGACAACGGAACGCCAACGAATATTCTGGATGATACCGTGGAATACCGACCTGATGGAACCTTTGTGGGGGAGATTACTTTTGATTATACGGTTTGTGATCCATCGGGCCTTAGTTGTGCTACCGCGACGGTAACAATAAACGTGCTGCCATTTTCACCGGTGAATTTTGACCTTGCCGCGGTGCCGTATGAAAAGCTTTCGGACTATAATTTCTTTGAAAGTAATCTTGCCGCTCAATCGCCCGTATATGGTGTTTTGCCCTACGAGCCCATAAACACGCTCTTTACCGACTATGCCCATAAAAAACGCTTTGTGTGGATGCCCTACAATGTTTCGGCAACCTATGTTTCTGATGGGGATAACCTAAACTTTCCTACCGGAAGCGTATTGATAAAAACTTTTTATTATGAAAATGTGCTGCCCAACAATGCCACCCAAAACATAGAAACGCGCTTGCTGATTAAGAAAGAAGAGGGGTGGATTTTTGCCAACTACATCTGGGATGAGGCGCAGCAGGAGGCCCTATTGAATACTACGGGCTATGGCTTTAACGTGCCCATTGAATGGATTGAGAACGGGGAAACGAAATCGGTAAACTACCGAATCCCTTCCGAAACCGAGTGTTTTATCTGCCATAAGTCCTTTGACGAAATTATTCCCATAGCGCCAAAGCCGCAAAACCTAAATTCCATTTACAGCTACGCCGACGGCATGGAGAACCAGCTTGCCAAATGGGAGGCACTGGGCTACATTGCACCTGATGAAATTCCCGGAAATGTGGAGACGGTTCCCAGTTGGAAGGATATTTCCCAAACCCTGGAAACTCGCGTACGTTCCTATTTTGATATCAACTGCGCCCACTGTCACGTATATGGCGGCCATTGTGGTGCTCGGTCGCTGCGTTTGGCGTTTAGGGAAAGCCACGAGCACGATAATCTCGGCGTGTGCGTAGAGCCCGATCTGCAGGTGCCGGGCTATGACGGCGCCAAGCTCATTACCCCCGGCGATGCCGATAATTCCATCCTTTATTTTAGGGTAGCGACCACCTTGGAGGAATACCGAATGCCCATGAATGGACGCACCTTAACCGATGAGAATTTTCTGCCTATCTTGGAGGAATGGATCAACTCGCTTGCAGAACCTTGTGATTAAACTAAAAACTAACTATTATGAATAAAATTTCTACCCTATCAATGCTGTTGCTGTTCTTTGGAATGGCACACGCCCAAGTATCCTTTACCCCGTCTCCTATTTCAACAAATGGTGCAGAACGCGCCGCGGTTGATATGAACGGCGATTTTCTGGATGATGTGGTTTCCGTAACGGCAACCAACGTTCAAATATATTATCAGCAACCGGACGGCAGTTTCGTGGAGCGGAATATTACTACCACTCCTGCGGACAACACACCTTCTTGGAGCCTTTCGGCCGCAGATTTTGACAAGAATGGCAAAACCGACCTACTGTATGCCGGCGGGAATGGCGTTACTTTTATGCAGGCCAACAATAGTGATGGTTTTGATGAAATCAGCTTTCCGCAGTATGTCTTTTCACAGCGTTCCAACTTTGTTGACATAAATAATGACGGCCATTTGGATGCCTTTGTTTGTCACGACGTGGCGCCGAGTGTTTACTATATCAACAATGGGGATGGTACTTTTACCTTTCATCAGGGCGACATTGGTGACTATCCGTCCGGCGGCAATTATGGTTCCGTATGGGTAGATTATGACAACGATGGCGATATGGATTGTTTTATTGCGAAATGTAACGTAAATGGCGATGTGAACGAACGAAGTGAAAACCAGCTGTATCAAAATGATGGCGCGGGCAATTTTGTGGAAGTGGCAGAAACGGCAGGATTGAAGGACAATATGCAAACGTGGTCTTCGGCGTGGGCAGATTTTGACAACGATGGCCATTTGGACGTATTTGTAGGCAGCAGCAGCGCCAACTTTACCCATAAGCTAAACAGAAACAATGGCGATGGCACTTTTACGGATATTTCGGCATCCACGGGCATACACGCCTTGACAACTACTGGAATTGAAAACTGCACCTATGATTTCAACAATGATGGGTATGCGGACATTGCCTCTAACGGAAATATACTGTTGAACAATGGCGATCTTACCTTTACCTTGATTCCACTTGCATTGCCCAACAACAATGGTTCCTTGGGCGATCTGAACAATGATGGTTTTATTGACTCCTTTACGGGCGGACAGATTTACTATAACGACGGAAACTCAAACCACTGGCTTACCATCAATACCATAGGCGTGGAGAGCAATATTAACGGTATTGGGGCGCGGGTTACCATAACCTCAGCATTGGGTACACAGATTCGCGAAGTGCGCAGCGGCGAAGGGTTTAAATATATGAGCACGCTCAATACACATTTCGGCCTTGGCCAAGATACCGAGATTGCCACCCTTACCATTGCTTGGCCTTCTGGCATCGTTGACACTCTGGAAAACGTTGCGGTAGATCAGGTTATTTCGGTGGTGGAAGGCTCTACCGTACTCGGTTTGAACGAGAGTGTTACCAACAATCTTATCCTTTATCCCAATCCGGCACAGCACGTTCTAAACCTTGGCGATACCACAGATTTTACAAACCCTTCCTATTCCATTTTTGATATGCAGGGCAGAAAATTGATGGGTGCGCCATTGGATGCAAACGCAATAGATGTTTCTACTTTGGCAACAGGCAATTACATCCTGAAAATACATGACGGCAACACCTTAAAATCGCAGCGTTTTATAAAAAAGTAACTTTATAATTATAGCGGAGCCGTTTTACTAAAATTAGACGCTTCCTATCACCTAAATCGAAAAAAGACTCCAAGCGGAGTCTTTTTCAATTTTGGATGTAAGTTGGGTACTAAAACGCTTGGTTATTTGCAATAATTAAATGGAATTGCTTAAAGAAAATATTAAAGATTTATCTGCTTTTATAGAATTGAACGCTTTTCGGCAAAAAGAATATTATTTTCCTTTTGCTTCAATCCACTTCGCCAAATATTTAGTGCTCTGCAACGTGTGGTGTTGAAGAATTTGTCCCAGGAAGTTTTCCCACCGGTGTTTCTCAAGCTGTGCCGAAAGCGTTCGGAGGTATTTTTTGAAAGCTTCGGAAAAAAGTTCTTTTTGAAAACGATCTTCGATGATGTTGAACCCGTTTTGTTGGGCATTGTTCCAAAGATCTTTCTTGGAATATAATTGAACTGAGGCGTCGATGAATTTCTCTTTTGAAGTAGAAATCGTTCCGCCGAAAGGAAGCTCGCCGCACATTCCTTCCGCTCCTATTTCCGTAGTTACCGAGGGCAAGCCAAAGCGCATGGCATCCAAAAGTTTTCCCTTTAAACCGGCACCAAACCGTAGGGGAGCCAATTGCACACGATAGGTTTTTATCGCTATCTCTAAATCATCTGTCCACCCCCTAATGAGAAAACCTTCTTTTGTATTATGTAACTGAAGCACTTGTTGCGGGCCATAGGCTCCGTAAATATGCAATTCGGCATCGGGAAGCTGTTGTCTTATTTCCGGCCAAAGTTTTTTCAGTTGCAGCACCGAATCTACATTGGGCGCATGCAGCAAATTGCCGATGGCGAAAAAGTTTTGGCGCTCCTCAAAAGCGGGAGTGCTTTCTGAAACTGCTGCTACCAAAAACGGCAAATAATAAAGTATTTCCGAAGCAATCTTAAACCTGTTTTGTAACAGTTCCATTTCATATTCTGAAATAATAAGCGACAGATCGCATCTCAGGATGCTGGCCAGTTCGCGTTTGGCGGTTTCTGAAAATAGATTTGCTTCAGAAATAGTTTTGACATTCTTTACCGCCTCTTCCCTAGCCTTTCGCAGAAAATGTAAATCTTCGGTATCGAGAATTTTTAAGGCTTTCGGGCAATTTTCCGAAACCCGCCAGCCGAATTGTTCCTCGGTTATGTAGCGGTCAAAAACGACGATTTCGGGGTTCAATTTTTTTATAAATTCATCAAAGGAAACATCGTTCAACTTAATATTTTGTATTGAAATATGCTGCCTTTGAAGATCTGCGGTCTTTTCGGAAACCGCAGCTGTACTGGCAAAGGTGATTTGGTACTTTTCTTCATTGAATAATTCGATCAACTGCATCATCCTACTACCCGCAGCAGTGGTGCTGGGCTCGGGAAAGGTGTGGCCGATAATTAAAAGTTGTTTCAAGTTTTTGGTTTCGAATTACAGGTTTCGGAATAAAAAAATCTATCGGTTGGTCAAAATCCGTAAAGCTCACACATCATTCCGAGATTGAAGAAAGCCGTAAGTGCTCCGAGAAAAAGCATTGCACTTACAAAAAGCGTGGCCAATATTACGATTTTATTTTTTGAGTGGTAATTTATATAATTGAGCGCCACTTGAAATAACAGTGCAATTGCCTGGGCAGACAACATACGCTGGGCACAGACAATTACGGGTTCTTTGTAGTAAAGAAAATAAGTGGCCACCATCAATATGATATATAGTGCTGTTATTCCGAAAAGGACTGTTTTTGGAAATTTGAAGCGTTGAGAATTGGTCATAGCGCAAGGTTTTATCCAAAGATAATTATTAAACGTATGTATCGCCAAAAAACAAAAGCCTTTCGGAGAAGTAAGTCTTCCGAAAGGCTCTTAACAAAGGATAGTGAAACCTATTGTTGCAACTTATATGGGCTATTATTCAAAAAATTCAGAACACGGGGTGTTGGTAAAGGTAAGATTGTAGGAGGAATAATTGGGGTTTGAAGTCTGGCCGCCAAGCAATCTGCCGTACACACCGCAGGATGCAAGATCCTTAAATTGGGTATCGTGTACGCTCAGTTTGGCATTGTACCAAAGATCAATTGCACCTTTGTTGGTACTTGGGTCCTCCCCTGCATTGCTTATGGTAGCAAATGCGATTTCATTCATCGGGTTGGTGCCGTCTATCTTAATGCCCACCCAAGAGCCGGGGGTATTGGACACCCCTTTAATGGTTATGGGATTAGCCGCATTTCCTACCATTTTCAACCCCCCTGTATCACGGATGTTTATCTCGGTGCCGGGCGACATTTCTATGGTTACTCCCGGTTCAATGGTCAACTCGCCTCTTGCATTTACGCCACTAATACCGGTATTGAGCACCCGATAGGGTACATTTACTTTCTTCCAAACGCTTGAGTTCTCAAATTCAGCGGAATAATTGTAAAGCAAGACCCTGTCCAGATCGTTACCCGAATAATTATCGGTTGCCGAAGTTTGGGTGGCATAAACGGTATTTATAAGCAATGGATTTGCATTGCCGCTGAAGACGTTATTTTGCAGCGTGAGACGTGTATTTCTATATACCGCATTTAAGCCAGAGGTTTGACTGTTAATTACAGTACAATTTTTTAACGTTAGAGCTCCATCGGCATATACAATAACATTCCCGCGGTCGCCATTGCTATTAAAAGCTTGACCGCCACCATAACTAACGGTGACAAATTCCATAATATTTGATGAATTTTCACTTTCCACAAAAATCCCACGCCATGAACCACGGGTTGGCTGGGTTCCAGTAAATACGATAGGCTTATTGGCAGTACCCACTGCTTGGATTGAAGATACATTTTCTCTCAAAATAAGTCCGGAATCTGGGGTGAAGGCAATAACAACACCTGGCTCTACAATTAAATTGGCTCGAACCTGTGAAACACAGCTCACGATATAATCTATTGGAGCGTTTGGATTGTCTACCAAAGTTCTGTTCTCGATGAAATAATCACAGTCCAACTGGATAGGATCTACGTTCACGGGCGGTTCAACAGGATCGTCGCTGGAGCAGGAAGCCGCTATCAAGGCAAGTGAACACAACACTAAAAGACTTAGCTTTTCGGAAGCATTTTTCAGTAGTTTTTTCATAATTAAGTGTTTTATTATTTAAAGGTTTTCAATATTCTTTGCACAAACCTACTCATCACCCGTACAGAAAAAAACAGCCACTTAGCATATGACGGTTGTGGGTTAGAATTTGGAAAAAAGCAAATAGCAATACCAAATACTCAATAAAAACCACCAAATACTAAAATTTCAAAAAACCTTAGCAAATAGAATGGTATTTTAGCTAATTGATGAAAAAATCCTTTTTAATAGTCTTCATTGTCTTAGGAAATCTATGGCAACTTTCTGCACAGATAGCAGCAGATTCTATCGTGGGAGAATTGAAGCTACTTAATAATTCTGAAGTAAAAGCACAGCGTACTTCTCTTCAAGCAACATTTGAAGAAGTACAAAATACTCCCGAATGGAAACCTTATGATGCGAATTACGAAAATGAACCCGAAACCGCCATTTGGTTAAAATTTGAACTCGAGAACCGATCAAATGATACGCTGCCCATCTATTGCTTTACCGCACACGATTATGCCTACGTGTATCAACAAGTAGGTACGGATTTTAAAACTTTTATGAATGGTAATTTAGTCCCCCTCTATAAACGCAGCAATAAGAGGGAATTTTATATCACTGAACTCGTGCTGCCACCTTCCCAAAAATCGCAAGTTTTCATAAGAGTCAACAGTACTAGAAAAATAAAAAATGGAAATGTCGCGCTTTTTACAAAAGCATATTATTTAGAATTTGCCAATAACTATATCGAATCCGAAAAGCATTCGGTAGCGTTTATGGTTTTTTATATACTCTCCTTATTCACCATTTTTTTATTTGGAGTGGTTTTTTGGTTGCGGACGCGTCATAGCCTCTACGCCTATTATTTGGCCTACATATTCTTTCAATTGGTCTTTGCATTTGCTGCCTTGAGAGGAACAACTGTTAGCGTTGGCAATTTCTTTCTCCATATATCTTATCGTGCGGGTACGTTACCAGAGGCTTCCCAGTTTCTATTTATTGGATTTTACATCTTTTTTATCATCAATCTACTGGAAATCAAAAAGTATAACCAATCCCTCACTAAGGCCCTCAACTATTTTGGATGGTTCTGTTTGCTCTACGGATTAACTATTTTTATTTACTTAATATTCTGGAAAGATGCTGCCATTTCTAGTGACATAACCACCACCATACGGTTTATAGTATTGCCATTGAATTTGGTAATGCTCATTTGGATCATTTATAAAGTAAAGCATCCTTTATTGAAGTACTTTGTAGTGGGCCACAGTTTCTTTTTTATTGGTGCGGTTCTGGCTTCCTATGTTATGATAACCAAAAGCAATCACCACCCAGAGAGCATTTTTAATTTTCCCTATGCACCCACTATAATTTTTCAGGCAGGCTTACTTGCCGAAGTTTTCTGTTTTGCATTTGCTTTGGGAGAAAATATTTTCCTGCTTCAAAAAGAAAAGGAAACCACCAGCCAAAACCTAATTACACAATTACAAAAAAACCAACAGCTTCAAGAGAATATGCGCGTGGAGCTGGACAGAAAGATAAACCAAAAGACCGAGGAGTTGATCCAACTCTATTCAAAAATTGAAAAACAAAAAGAAGAACAACTTAAAAACTCTTTTACCCAAAAGTTGCAGGAAATGGAAATGCTTGCCCTCCGATCGCAGATGAATCCGCATTTTCTTTTCAATAGTCTCAATTCCATAAAACATTTAATTATGACCTCGCGCAATGAGGATGCCATTTCATATTTAGATGATTTTTCAACCTTACTACGCAGCATCCTCTACAACAGCAACCGTGAAATCATTTCGGTGGAAGAAGAACTTGAAATAATAAAACTTTATCTTTCCTTGGAAAAAAATAGAATGGGCGATGCCTTCAACTATACCATCGATGTATCTTCAATCGAAGAACTCTCGCAGTTCAACATACCGCCCCTTTTACTCCAACCTTTTGTTGAGAACGCGATTTGGCACGGGTTAAGGCCGAGCCAGAGCGGCCAAAAGTTGCTGAAGATTACCTTTGATACCAGCGATATTTTAAAAATAATAATTGAAGATAACGGCATAGGCAGAAAAGCGAGCAGCACTGAAAATAAGATGCATAAATCCATGGGAATGGAGATTACCAGAGAACGGTTGGCGTTGTTCAATCATTCCAATGAAACGTCCATAAAGCTTGAAATAATAGATCTGGAAAGTGAAAATAAACCCTTGGGGACAAAAGTTGTATTAACCTATTTTTATTCATAAAATGACTAAAGTAATCATTATTGACGACGAGGCCCATTGTACGGAGGTCCTTGCCAATCTCATCAAAAAGGTACATTCAGATTATGAAATATTGGGCATTTTCACCAACCCGATCGAGGGACTGCTATATATTCAGAACAACCCACCAGACTTGCTTTTCCTGGATATTGAAATGCCCAACTTAAACGGTTTTGCGTTGCTGGACAAACTGCTGCCCATAGATTTTGACATTATATTCACAACAGCGTATGACAGATATGCCATTCGGGCCTTTAATTATAGCGCAATCAACTATCTCTTAAAACCCATTTCGGAGCGAAATATAGTGGCGGCACTCGCCAATTGGGAAAAGAGAAGAAAGAAAATCAGTACTGAGCAGTGGCGCTTGCTTCAAAGCAGCTTTGAAAAATCGAATAAGGAATGTACTAAAATTGCCCTCCCCACGGGAATAGGCTTTAATATTGTAGAGATAAAGAACATAATGCGCTGCCAGTCTGATAATAACTACACCAACTTTTTCTTACAGGACGGAACAAAAATTTTGATTAGCCGCACCCTGAAAGAAATAGATGATATACTTTCAGAGCATAAGTTTATAAGAGTGCATCAATCACATCTTATAAACCCCAAGTTTGTAAAAGGAATTTTAAAACAGGATGGCGGTAGTTTAATTATGAGCGATAATATTGAAATACCCGTATCCAGACAGAAGCGAATACAGATCAATGAGATTCTGGAAACCATGCTTCGCTTTAAATAGATAAGTACAATCAAAAACTACAGCGTAAGAGGAAGTTATTTTAGATCCTCCAAATAAAAATCAATTCCGCCTCGCTACAAATTCGCTAAATACTATCTGCCTAGAGTGGCAATTAAACCACCTCCGCGTAAAGGTCAAAATCTTCGGCGGCAGTAATTTTTACAGTACAGAATTCGCCGGTTCGCAGATAGCCTTCTTCGGCATTGATCAAAACCTCGTTGTCCACATCGGGACTGTCAAATTCGGTTCTTCCCACAAAATAGCCGCCTTCTTTTCGGTCTATCACTACTTTGAATTCCTTTCCTATTTTCTGTTGGTTCAATTCCCAAGAAATCTGCGACTGTATTTCCATAATCTGGTTGGCGCGATCCATTTTAACCTCTTCCGGCACGTCATCCTCAAGATTGTAGGCGTGCGTATTTTCTTCGTGGGAATAGGTGAAACAGCCCAAACGCTCAAAGCGCATCTCTTTTACCCATTGTTTTAGGGTTTGGAAATCT
>CERJ01003355.1_pt1 | contig 10499 bp, 10 predicted proteins | sample 530781 | NCBI WGS metagenome assembly CERJ01 (sample SAMEA2620967, study PRJEB7988) | marine metagenome | biome: marine biome (ENVO:00000447); feature: deep chlorophyll maximum layer (ENVO:xxxxxxxx); material: "saline water (ENVO:00002010), including plankton (ENVO:xxxxxxxx)" | depth 30 m
GGGTTTAAGTCCTTTCTTCTTCATGGCTTCTTCGTATTTCTGTTTTAATTTCTGAGATTTCCTCGCAGACCATTGACCTGCCTTAGTTCCCATAGATTTTTCTTTTAAAATCTTTTCTTTAATTTTGAATCTGATTACGGCTCCTTTCTTGCCGTAGGTTTTGTAGTATTCGGATGGAATATTAGTATTCACGCTTTCTGCACCCATCTCCCTTTTCCTAGCCCGTCTTTCTCGCTGTTTCCTTTTATATTCTTCCTTTTCCTCATCTGTCATATTAGCGTATTTTTCACGCCCCCTTTCACGCTCTTTCCTCTTATGCTCCTCTCGTTCCTCATCCGTCATATTAGCCCTTCTTTTACGCCGATATTCACGATTTTTTCTATTATACTCCTCCCGTTCCTCATCCGTCATATTAGCACTTATTTTACGATGATATTCACGGCGTTTCCTCAATTCCTCCTCCCGTTCCTCATCAGTCCGATTAACCTTTCTTTCACGCCTTTTTCTATTATTTTCCTCCCATTCCTCATCAGTCCGATTAGCCTTTATTTTACGCCGATATTCACGCTGTTTTCTATTATACTCCTCCCGTTCCTCATCAGTCCGATTTGCCTTTATTTTACGATTAGATTCACGCCGTTTTCTTTTATACTCCTTCAGTTCCTCACCAGTCATATTAGCCAGTTTTTTACGCATATATTTCTTATCATTGCGTAGCGCAACAATTTTAGCACAATCTCCATAGCAGTATCTTCTGTTAGGATTATCTTTCCTAAATAATTCTCCGCACTCCTTACAGAAAGCCATGCCAAAATTATGTCTTTGTGCCTGTTTAGGGTCGAACTTTCTATGCCTATTACCCTTATAGGTCGAAAGAGTCGTGTTTGAAACATTGATGGCGTTGAATTCTTCCGCCGACATTTCTTTCTTTCTTCGTTGTAAAGTATCAAGCGTTTTCATTGAAACGGTAATCGGCTTACGAGTCAATCCATACTCAAGCCACCACTCTAAAAGAGCGTCTGAAGTATAGCCTCTATTTTTAAATGCTTGCACAGTATAAAGCCTTTCATCATCCCATCCAGTAAATTTTCCTTCGGCTATATCTTTTGCATATTGTGAAGAAGAAAATCTAACTTCATTACCATCTTGGTCTAATATTTTCACTCGACCCCAATAAGTAGTTTCAGGATATTCCCAATCGAAAAAGTTATATAATATCTTTTGTTTTGCCGTAGAGTCTTGTAAATCTATTCCTCTAATAACATGAGTAACTCCAGTAAGGTTGTCATCAATAGCCGATTGGAAATCAAGCATAGGCCAAGCCTTATATGAATTCCCTGTTCGTGGATGGGCGTTTCTTTGCACCCTAAACAGCACAAAATCCCTGTGGGCTGGGTTGGGGGCATCAAGGTCGGTTCTTGCCCTTAGAACCCACTCCCCTGCTTCGAAATCACCATCTATCATCCTATTGAACAAGTCAAGGTTTTCACTAATGGTTAATCCCCTATGTGGGCAAGGAATACTTGCATCTTTTAACTCTTTAAAGTTTTTACAATTACACATATAAGCACCGTTCAACGAAATAAGTTCTTTAGCATATTTGTAATATATATCTATCCTATCACTTGCGATAATTACATCATCAGGGGCTTTTCCTGTTAGCCATGCAGTATCTTTAAGGATTTGAACGTAAGCATCTAGTATAGGGGGTTTAACATCGGTAGAAGTATCATCAAATCTTATTATAAAATCTCCACCGTATTTATTAGCATAATAATTGTTTATTAAAACCCCTCTCATATGACCTACGGTTAACGGGGCGTTTGGATTCGGAGCAAATCTTACTTTAAAATTCCCTTGTTCTACATTAGATAATTCAGGAAATGTTCTTTCTATTTTTATTTTTTCTCTTTCCAATCTTTCAATTTTCGAGGAATCAATTTTCATTAATTCTTCTCTTACTGCTATTTCTCCACTCTTTTGCATTAATGAATTCGCACGATTTACTTCACCTATAACATATCTTGGTAGTAATCTTCCGTATTTTTTCATATCGAAGTTTTTACTTAGCCTTCCCATTATTGACCCTATTTGGGCTTGTCCATGTTCTAAACAATTTTGTAGGGCAAACGAGTAAATAATATTAGTTTCTTCTTTAGAAGGTTTCCAATCATCTGCCATAAATTATTAATACGTTTTTTACTATTTAAAACCTATTGATTACCATATTGTATTATGTTGCATTTCAGAAATAATTGTAAAAAAGTCTTTTGAACCGCCTGTTAGTGAATTATCTGAACCATTACTATTAATTCTAACGCTAATATTTCCTGTTTTATTTTCCCAACCTACTAAGTTGTCATCAAAATAAACGGTAGTTCCGTTTTCTTCAGTCGTTGTTTCAGACATAACTTGGTGCAGAATTATAGAATCATTCGTATTATTATCATAAAATGTCCAAGTAATTGTTATCATTCCTGCCGGACCTATGGGTGGGGCTTCGAATTTATATTGAAGGGTGTAATTAAGATAAAGTGATTCAGTATTATTACTTACATTAAAATTATAATCATGTTGGTTTTCATAGGCTAAGTAAACTCCATCAGTAAAAACGTAACTATCATTAAAGAATTCATTTTCAGTAGTTATTATAGACACTAAATCATTATCAATTAATCCTTCTGAATCTTTAGAAATACATCCTGTGAAACTTGTTAGAATTCCAATAGTAATAATAAACATCAAAAAAAATGCTTTTCCATGAATTTTAAAGTTAGTCCGATTTCTTTCCATATTATTTTTAAATACACCTAACACCTATATAAATATTAGTTATTTAATCCCTCAATCTCAAACGCTAAATATTCTTCCATACTTAAAAATCCCCACGCAGCAGGTGAATATTCATTTTGAACATCTACAAAATTTCTTACAGAACTAATATATTTTTCGCTATCTAATATAGCCAACTCATTAAAAAATATATCTTCTGCAATTCTTGTTCGTAAAATCTTTTTTGTTCCTGTTTGTGATAAATCTCTATTTTCTGCTATGTATTGTAACTCTGTTTTTGATTTATATTCTAAACTATCTAAAAACCTAAATAAATATGAATTTTCTTCACTATATACAATAGGTTCTGCTTCACCCTCATCTCTTACTAAGTTTATATCAAGCAAATCAGTATCTTCATCTTTATATTCATACAAAAATGATGAAACTGGGGCTAATTCAACAAACGAACCACCATCAACATCTTTGAACATAAGTATAATGAATTTTTCCCCTCCAATATCATAAATTATAGGTTCATTAGGAGAATGATAATAGTTATCATCTAACCAACTTTCTATTTTTCTTTTAGTTGCAATTGAAACTATCGAATCTTCATATATAAACTCATCTCTTCTTGTTAATTGATTAATAAAGTTTTTTTCTTCATTAGTCATTTCTTTTGATGGGTCTATGTTCATTTGCTTTGATATGGAAATTAATATTAAGAGTTTAATTTGAGGATTTAATTTATCCCACCTTTCTGATATTAAAATATCCTCATCAGCCCAACCCCCTATTTTGTCATCATCAGTTGGAGATAAAAGAAACTCGCCTAATTCGTTACTAAGACCCTCTTCCTCCATCCAGTCATAAGCATCATCCCACCAATCTTCCACATCTTCCGTGTAGTCCTCAGATAACATTCTTTCAATTCGATACGCTACGTCATCATTTATCGCTTCTATTTCATCTATGCTTTTATGAATATATTTGTTTACCCATTCTTCAAGATTACTCAGTTGTTCATTAGTTAATTTTTCCAACCCTGTTATTTTCAAGGCTTCTGCCTCAAAGGATTCTGCACCATAATTGCCACAAGGTTCAGCACCATAAGTTATGCAAGGGTCTTTCCCACAACCACAATTTTTCTTTTCCGCCTCAAACGACCTTTCTTTAAGGGCGTATTTGGCTAATACATAAGCGATTCCCGAAACTAGTCCTATTCCTACCCATTCATGAGGATATATTAATCTATTGGTATCAACCATAAAATATAATGATTCTTTTGACTATTTAAAGATTCATCTATTATTAAAAGTTTTTCCACAAATCCTACATTTATTTTCTCCTATAACTCTAGGACAAATTGAATCTTCGCACTTGACTTTTCTAAACTTCATACACATCGCAACAATACATTACCTTTAAGCCTTACGACTTTACTCTTTTCTTGTTTTAGCATAAAGATAAAGTAATCCTAGAGTAGCCCCAACTTTTAATCCTGTTTCTTTAGTCAATTGTTCTGCCGAAAATCCTTGTGGTGGGCTAGATTGCCTAACTCCGAACACATTTTCCCACCAAGGGAATATATTTGCCCAGTATGATTTGAAACTTGCTGCACCGGGTCTTGAATCGGTTAGATATTGGAAATCTTGAGGGTCTGCACTTGTTACAGGAGTTCCCCAATATGGTTTAGGATTATTAATTTGTTGAGGCATACCGCCACTACCCGAAAATGCATATAATTCTCCCGATGAATTTCTAGTATATCCTCTTTGCGCCCAAGCCGCCCCCGGACCTGCGGCAGAAGTGGATTTTGTATAATATAGTGTGCTACCATCGGGTTTGGTTGTCATAGAAATAATTTCTTCTTTAGTTCCTGTTGCACTATTAATAATACAATTCTTTTGAGTATATGCTGTGCCTCCTTCAGAACTAGAACAAGGACCGATTGAGAGACTCATATTTACAAATATATATTTTGACTATTTAAAGTTTTCCCAATTTTTCATGAGGTGTATTATTTTTTTAAATCAAACGGAGAAATGTTCCAATTAATAAAACCCGATGGTTGGGAAACTTTAAAAATTTTTATTGGATTCTTTGATAGAAGGGTAGTAGCGTAAAACCCACCATATGTTTGAGTATTAAAATCATCAATTCTATGTATTGGATTTCGATTTTTAATAGGAATCCCCATCACATAAATTCCTAATTCTTTTTCTTTTTTAGTTGTCTGCATAGGAATAGCAAATTTAATAAGGGTATTATATTCTTTCAACCCATCTCCTAATCTATCATCAGGAGCCGAACCAACTTTAAAATTCCGCCAGTTTTTTGGATTATAATAAAACCCCCATAAGTATTCTTCTTTCCTCTCTTGCACCACAATTATTGGATAATTGATTTTTAAATCTTCTATAATTTCTTTCACTAATGATTTTAAGTGTTTAGGGTCTTGATTTAATGAGGACTGACTCGTTCCAAAAATAATTTCATCTTGACCTTTTAAAATTACCCAAGATTGTTCCTTTTCTTGAAAATCCTTTATTAAATCATTTTTTTTGTCTACAGTTTCTCTCTTGGCCTTCATTGATTTGTTTTCAAGATTATTAAAGGCTAATAATTTCCAAGATGAAAAATTGTAAGTTTCAACTTTGTTTAAATCAGAAGAAATGTTATTATCAAGAGGAGCCCATAGATTATTATTTTCTAAGCCTAAAGTTTTGATGAAATCTGATAAATTTTTAATTAACGACCATTTACTAGGCTGAATAGATTTTATTTCATCCATTTCTTTAGTATTAGGTATTATCATTTTTCCCATATATTAAAATATATCACTATTACTATTTAAAATCTTTCATCCTCTAAATTATATTCAAAGGTTAATTCCAAAGGACCATCTTTAGGATAGGCTAACGGTGTGTCTTTAACGTAAAAGATTTGAAATAATCCTTCTGAAGCAACTATTCCTAAATTTTCCTTTTTAATATAATTTATAGTTCCGATAGGATGATTATCGTCTAATCCATAATTAACCGTAGTATGCATCCTAACTTTGTATCTTGAAAGTAAATCCTCTAATATAGTTAATTTCATATCTCCTTCATTATCAACTCTTCCTTCAGATAAAGCATCAGCCCCAACCTCAAAATTTCCTAAAAAGGTTTCTGCTAGTGTATCGTTGGCTATTAAAGGAATTTCTAGTTGCGACCTAAGCCAATCTACTATATCTTTACTCCAAAACTCACCCACTTCAGTATCAGGAAGAGTTGAAACAAAATTGTCAAAGTCAATTTGCCACCAAATAAAAGGAGCATCGGGTGATTGGATTGTTCCATCATCTTCTTCTAACATTCCTTGTATCTTATCATCCATCCCTACTATATGACCGTATATTACTAGGCTATGGTCGTAAAGCACAAAAACATTAAGCGACCATCTTCTTCCTTCTTTAATTATAATATCTGCTTCATCAATTTTCTGTTTACTCATAGTTCTAACCGTAGTTCTTGCTTCTCTTGAAGCCCTAGAAGCAGACATTCCGCTACTCATATTAAGTAAAAATTGATTTACTTTTTGTTCCATAGTTCTTTCTATAACTGCCTTTCTATTTTTAATTTTATATTTCATTCCGGAATAAGCCATATATTTTTTTATAGTTTGTGGTGTAGTTCCGTTTAAAGCCGCCGCTTTACTAATCCCATATCCTCTTTCAATCATATATGCTAAAGCCTGTAATACTCTTTGTTGAGCATCTTGCTTTATAGGAATCGGCATATAATTACTATTATTGAAATCAACTATATTAATATATCGTCAATCAATTCCATTTAATATTGTGTAATACCATCATCTCATCAATTAAGTCAGAATCTTTATACTTAGAAATCTCAACTCTATCGTAACCATAATTTAATATAAGTATATCTTTTACTTTGTTAATTTGTTTATCATTTAATGTTTCTCCAAAATTAAGTAAATCTACTATCTGTTCTTCAGATTTATCTAAATCCGTATAGTTAGGTGTATAAACCATTTCAGGTTTAATAGATTTTACTTTTTCTTTTTCGTTCTGACTGACTAATCCTACATTTTTCATCAATTTATATGCAGTTTGCTCTCCAGCCGCACCTAATCTATATCTTAACCCGATAAATGGTAAATAGTATTTTCCTCCACCAGTAGTTGAATCAGAATGGCCGACATAGATATAGGGTGTTTCAGCCACATAATAATTTAAAAATCCGTATTGTGCAAAAGTAATTGATGTAGCAACCATATAATTTGTATATCTATAATTTGTTCCGCTTGTCATTGGATATATATTTGGGTCTATGCCAACATCAAGTTTCCCCTCATTAGTAACACACCATCTTGTATTTAGTCTAGCATCCCATCGAAATCCTTTAATGCTATTATTTTTAATAATAAGTTCTTTAACTGAATTTATATTTAAATCTTTAATTTGGGAGGTCAAGGTATTATTCATTTGCGGTTGGTAAAAATAAATTGTTGGATTTCTGTAAGCCAAATCTTGAAATGGACCTTTCCAATATTGTTGGTCTATTTGTTCACAAGAATAACCGGGCCTTCCAGTAGTTCTTGATAAAACACTTGTAGGATTATTTGATATAATCATAAGAAAATATTCATCCATTCTTTTTCCTTCATTAACGGCTACAAGATAAGTTCCTAAAACACCTGATTTAGCGAAAATATGACCTCCCCAATTATCTCCATATTCTTCATCATCAATAATTGTTTTTTTTCTAAATGCTAAAGATTTTACAAGTAAATTTACTTGTTCTTTATTCATTTGGTGATTAGTAGTTTCAAAGAAATCCTTTGTTACTACATCTGCGGTAGGAAAACTTTCAGTTAAATCATTGATTTTGATTATTTCCATATTTACAACTTATCTCTCAACTACTTAATATCTTCTATGGTTGATAGCCAATAGCATTTCGAATTAGTTTCGCACCAGTTAGTTTCGCACCAGTCAGGTCGGCATTAGTCAAGTCGGTTCTGTAAAGGTTCGCACCAGTCAGGTTAGCACCAAACAGGTCTGCATTTCTCAGGTCAGCAAACCCTAAGTCAGCATCACTCAGGTTAGCACCAGTCAGGTCTGCACCTCTCAGGTTGGCACCATGCAGGGAAGCACCTGTCAGGTTGGCACCATTCAGGTCAGCACCTCTTAGGTTAGCATAATTTAGGTTAGCATTACTTAAGTTAGCAGAAAAAAGATTAGCATATCTTAGTTTTATATTATACATGATAGCATCACTTAGGTTTGCATATTTTAAGTTGGCTCGACTTAGTATAGCCTGACTTAATTTAACACTACTTAGGTTGAAATAACTTAGGTCGGCTTTCTTTCCATTTAGTTCACCATCAATCCATGCTTCATGTTTTGTTAAAATTTCATTAATTTCAGACGATATGGGTTTGTATTTTGTTCGTGATACATTCCAATTCATGAATACTCCTTCAGGTATTGGAAATTTAGTCATATTTTGAATATTATTATTTGACTACTTAAATATGTTCATGAAATATTCCAGTTTTCCCTAAATTTTTTGATATTAAATTATGTAATTGAAATGAACCATCTTCATTTACTACCACGCCTCTAGTGAAAATTCCAAAATATCCCTTATCAAAGACATAATCCATCATATCTTCGATTGGCTCATCACTTAGAATCTGCCATTCTCCGTGAATTTCTTTAAGCACATCATATCTAAAATCCCAAGGCATTTTAACTATTTGACTAACAAATCTTGGATAGTAAGCCATTCTTAGGTATTTCCATGTTTCAATCATAGCCTCATTCATTTGCACTCACCCCCCAACCTTCATTAACGAAATATGCTCCATTCTCAAATTTAGTAATAGCCCCACTTCTAATTAATATATCTAATTGGTCGTTAGTAATTTTAACTGTAGTTCTTATATCTTTTAATGATTCTGCAACAGGGCAATCTTTTAATAATTTTTGATAGATAGCAATTACTTCTTCATCTACCCCATCCATCATCGCAGATAGCGGGAACTCTTCAGTTAAGGTTTGTAAACTAACTTCAAAAATATTTTGAGCGTCTAATAGATGTTTTAAAGTAATTTTTTCATCACCGTGTAATCTTGCAAATCCTCTTACTAGATTAGCAAACTCTTGATATTTTCTATTATCGGTAGTGCTTCTAATGCAAAAGGCATCTTTAAACTGAGGTCTATTTTCCATTTCATCATATATTGAATTAATTCTAGGCATAATAGGTCTAATTTTCGGCTTAATGTGTGAAACATATCTAAAGTATTCTTTAAAGAAGTTTCTCCAAGTATCTAAATCTTCTTTCATATTTCCCTTTTCAAAAACTCCATCCATTGAATCAATGATTGCCATTCTAATTGCTCCTTTAGCATCAGCACCACTCAACGATAATTGGGTAAATATTAGTGTTAATCTTGATATTATCTGATAGGTATATTGACCGAAGGCGGCCAACATCTCCTTTTTATTATGTTTTTCTTCATCATAGTAATGGGGTGGATTTCCTAAGAATAGTAAATTTAATGTAGTTTCCCTTTGTATGTCTAAAGCACCCTTTTGCATTTCTATCTTACCATTCGCCATCATATTCATTAATTCACCAAAGGTTTCATCACCCCAAGTTTGAAATTCGGAAACTGCTACTCTTTCATGATTCATTTTAGGCATCAATCCAATCTCAATCGCATTAAGGTCATCACCACTCATCGCACCGAATAATCCGGGAATTGTAGCCATCTTTCCTGAACCTGCCATACGACAAGGGGCTACTGGTTGAATTACTCTTTCAACCAAATGGTCTTTACCTTCTCCATGACTAGAAACTATTCCTATGTGTATCATATCTTGTTTTTTTTCAGGACTCAATAAAAATAACAAAACGGCCTTCTTTAAAAAATCTTGAGCGTATAATTCTGCCCAAAGAGTATCATCTCTCATTGCTAAATCTAAAGGAGTTATTTTATGTTTATCACACAATTGTTTAAATTTTTTAAATTGTTTATCCGTCATTTGACTTTCTTTAAATCCACTATCTATCTTAATACTACAACATACAAAAACTCTTTTCTTACCAAAGTTTATGTAATTTCCTGTAACTTCAATTCTTTTTCCTTGTTTTTGACTTTCTGTTAATAACATTAGCATTTCCGCTAAATCATCATCATCCATCCTACCACCCAAATATTTTTCATTAGCATTGTGGGTAATACAAGGTATTGAATATTCTCCATCACTAAGATTAAATTTTAACATAACCTTGCCTTCACCAGCATCTTTATGTTTTATTCCCACAGTCTCAATCTTGGTGCAAAATCCTGACCCTTCACAAACATCGTCAAATATTTTTCTGTTATAAACTTGTTTCATATCTAATATAGTATTATCGAAATTCTGAACGCACTCCCATGCAAAGGTGCTAATTTCATCAGGAATAGCATCGCTCATAATATTTAATCCTCAAAGACCTTATTAAAGTTTTAGTTTCTTTACTATTCTTCTTTCGTGTTTGGTTTAATTAATATTTGTTAAATAATTTGGTATTCCGAAGCCAAAAACAACGATGGTTAATCCTAATAAAATAATGAGTAAAAGAGCATCACCTAAGTTTTCTGTATTCATATTAAATTATCCTTTAATAAGAATTAATTACAAACTATATAAATATTAC